>Ga0102855_1000435_pt1 | contig 13991 bp, 14 predicted proteins | sample Colrivmet1370B02_FD_78450 | JGI IMG/M metagenome (GOLD analysis project Ga0102855, IMG submission 78450) | Estuarine microbial communities from the Columbia River estuary - metaG 1370B-02 | ecosystem: Environmental > Aquatic > Marine > Intertidal zone > Estuary | place: USA: Columbia River...
ACAATGAATATTACAAGAGAAACTATTGACACGCTAAATGCCGTGGTTAAGATTGATATTACAAAAGAAGACTACTCTGAAAACGTAGAGAAAATTTTAACAAATTACCGCAAAACTGCAAACATTCCTGGCTTTAGAAAAGGTCAAGTTCCGATGGGACTTGTTAAAAAGCAATACGGAAAATCCGTGTTGGCTGACGAAGTCAATAAAACACTTCAAGAAGTGTTAGGTAAATATCTTACAGATGAAAAATTAGATGTTTTGGGAAATCCACTTCCAGTGGCTCAAGACGATTTGGATTGGGAAGGTGAAGATTTTTCGTTTGAATTTGAAATCGGATTAAGTCCAGAATTTGACATCAAACTAAAAGCTAAAAAAGCGCTTACTAAATATACGATCACTGCGGATAAAAAAATGATTGACGATCAATTGATTAACATTCAAAAACAATACGGAAAACTTGTTTCCAAAACGGTGGTTAGCGATGAAGATGAAGTAACGGGCGTGTTTTTTAATGATGCAGAAGGAATTGAGGCAACAGCAACCATCACTTTAGATAAATTAATAGGGAAGTCAAACCTTAAAGCTTTTTTAGGAGCTAAGGTTGATGATGTATTGACCCTAAAGACCAAAGGGTTGTTTAATGATTCACACGATTTAATGACCTATCTAAAGGTAGATCACGATACCGCTCATGGACTTGATGTGCAAGTAACCTTTACAATTAGCGAAGTTAATACAAGAGAATTAGCAGACTTAGATCAAGAGTTATTTGATAAACTATTCGGACCAGGAGTTGTAAATTCAGTGACAGAACTGAGAGCAAAAATCACGGAAGACGCTGAAAAACAATTTGTACAACAAGCAGATCAAAAATTCTTAAACGATGTTACAGAATATCTTGTAGAAAATACAAAATTTGACTTACCCGTTAAATTTCTTCAGAAATGGATACAAACAGCTGGCGAAACAGAACTAAATGAGGAACAAGCCAAAGAGGAATATGAGAAGTCAGAAAAAAGTATGCGTTATCAATTAATTGAAAGCAAACTTATTGTGGATAACAATCTTCAAGTGAATTTTGAAGATTTAAAAGCCTATACTTCAGAGATGATCAAAGCACAAATGGCACAGTATGGTCAAATGAACCCAACAGAAAAGGAAATTGAAGATATTGTTGCACGTGTACTTTCAAACCAAGACGAAGTGAAACGTATCTCTGAACAATTAACAAGCCAGAAATTATTAGATTTTTATAAAGAAAACGCAAATTTTAAAGATAAAAAACTTGCCTATGACGCCTTCGTTAAAGAAGTTTATGGGAAGTAACCTTTATAAATAATTAAGTACAAAACACTTCCTAGGAAGTGTTTTTTTATATCTTTAAAGCAAGTATAAAACTAGAAATAGCTTTATATTTACATTCTAAAAACCTAAAATTAGCATTATGAATTACGGAAATGAATTTAAAAAATTCGCCATCAAAGATCAAGGGATTAGCAGCACATATTATGATAAAATAGTAAGTAGCATGACCCCAATGGGTTTGACACCAAACATTATTGAAGAACGTCAAATGAATGTCGCGGTTTTTGATGTGTTTTCAAGATTGATGATGGATCGTATTATCTTTATGGGAACAGCGATTAATGATCAAGTTGCCAATATTATTCAAGCACAACTTTTGTTTTTAGAAAGTACAGACGCTACCAAAGACATCCAAATATACATCAACTCACCTGGAGGAAGTGTGTATGCAGGACTTGGAATTTATGACACAATGCAATTAATCAAACCCGATGTAGCAACAATCTGTACAGGAATGGCAGCCTCTATGGGAGCCGTATTATTGTGTGCAGGTGCTAAAGGGAAACGAAGTGGACTGACACACTCCAGAGTGATGATTCACCAACCTTTAGGAGGAGCACAAGGACAAGCAAGTGATATCGAAATTACAGCTCGTGAAATTTTAATTCTAAAAGAAGAACTCTACAAAATAATCAGTAAACATTCGGGGCAAGATTATGACAAAGTTTATGCGGACAGTGACCGTGATTATTGGATGAAATCTGAAAAAGCGTTAGAATACGGTATGATTGACGAAATATTAACACGAGGTTAAAGAACAACTCAAACCAGTTATGGCAAAAGAAGAATTAGACTGTTCATTTTGTGGCAAGAAAAAAGCAGACACCAACTTGCTTATTGCGGGAATCGATGCGCACATTTGCGATCGCTGTATCCAACAAGCCAATGGAATCGTCCTTGAAGAAGCTAAACAAGATAATGACAGCGGACTCACTACAGATGTTATTCTCAAAAAACCTCAAGAAATCAAAGCCTTCTTAGACGACTATATTATTGGGCAAGAACAGACCAAAAAAGTAATGTCTGTAGCGGTTTATAATCACTACAAGCGTTTGCTACAACCGTCTAACGAAGACGCTATCGAAATACAGAAAAGTAATATTATAATGGTAGGCCAAACAGGAACCGGGAAAACCCTGATGGCCAAAACCATCGCAAAAATGCTCAACGTTCCCTTAGCGATTGTCGATGCAACGGTATTAACCGAAGCTGGCTACGTAGGAGAGGATGTCGAAAGTATGCTTACACGTTTATTACAAGCTGCTGATTATGACCAACAGAAAGCCGAACGCGGCATCGTTTTTATTGATGAAATTGATAAAATTGCTCGTAAAAGTGACAACCCGTCCATTACTCGTGATGTTTCTGGCGAAGGGGTACAGCAAGCACTTTTGAAGTTATTAGAAGGAACGGTTGTAAATGTGCCACCAAAAGGCGGTCGTAAACATCCAGATCAAAAATTTATTGAAGTCAACACAGAAAATATTTTATTCATCGCTGGAGGTGCTTTTGATGGCGTAGATCGTCATATTTCAAAACGACTCAATATGTCCGCAATTGGGTATAAAGCAACTCAAGAAGAAGCGCAAATTGACACTAAAAATTTAGTGCAATACATCACGCCAAAAGATTTAAAAGATTTTGGACTCATCCCAGAAATTATTGGAAGGTTACCAGTACTTACGTACATGAATCCCTTAGACGAAGAAACTCTAAGAATGATTTTAACAGAACCAAAAAATGCACTAGTAAAGCAATACAAAAAGCTTTTTGAAATGGATGATATCGCGTTATCTTTTAAAGATGATGCTTTAGATTTTATTGTGAAAAAAGCAATTGAATATAAACTCGGTGCAAGAGGATTACGATCTTTATGTGAAGAAATTTTAACTGACGCCATGTTTGTTCTTCCAAGCAGTGATGAAACTTCTTTGGTTGTTGATGAAGCCTATGTCAAAAAACATTTGACTCGGACTCAAATTAAACGTTTGAAAGCCGTTTCTTAATTCATTTCTAAGAGTTCTTCTAGAAATTGTCTAGAATTTGAAAGGCGAGGCACTTTATGTTGCCCCCCTAACTTATTGTTTTGTTTCATCCACCTATAGAACAGTCCTTCTTTTGCGATATGAATCTTAGGCATTCTAAGAGTGATGCTGTTGTAGCGCTTAGCTTCATAATCAGAATTTAAGGCCTTTAAAGAATTGTCTAAAAGTTCTACAAAATACTGCAAATCCTTAGGCGGCGTTTTAAATTCAATAATCCACTCATGAGCGCCTTTAGACTTTCCTTCCATAAATATTGGCGCAGCTGTATAATCGACAATCTCGCTTTTTGTTTTTTTGGTCGCCATTTTTATCGCCTTATCTGTATTCTCAATAATCAATTCCTCGCCAAAAACATTTATAAAATGCTTGGTTCTTCCAGTCACTTTGATTCGATACGGTGCAACAGATGTAAATGTCACGGTATCTCCAATTTTGTAGCGCCATAAGCCCGCATTGGTCGTCACAATAATGGCATAATTTTCACCAATTTCAACTTCTGATAAAGGAATTATTTTTTCGGTAGGACTTCCATAGGTTTTCATTGGGATAAACTCATAAAAAATACCGTAATCCAACATCAATAAAAGTTCGTCAGAATGGTTCCGATCTTGAATGGCAAAAAAGCCTTCGGAAGCATTGTATATCTCATAATATTTAAATGAATTTGAAGGAATGATGGATTTAAATTGATCGACATACGGAAGAAAACTCACCCCACCATGAAAGTACACTTCCAAGTTTGGCCAAACGTCCAAAATCGTCTTACTACCAGAAGTTTCTAAAACAGTATTGAGGAGCACCAACATCCACGAAGGAACCCCAGCAAGGCTGGTCACATTTTCATTGACTGTTTCATTAACGATGGCTTGCATTTTATATTCCCAATCACTCATCAAAGAAACTTTGTTGCTTGGGGTGCTACTAAACTCTGCCCAAAAAGGCATATTATGAATCAAAATTGCGGACAAATCTCCAAACATAGTTCCGTTTTCTTCATACAGCTCTTTACTTCCTCCCAAACGTAAATTTTTTCCATTAAACAGTGCAGAGTCTTCATTGTTATTCAAATACATACACAGTAAATCCTTACTCGCCGCATAATGACAATCTTCTAAGGAGTCTGTACTCACAGGGATGAATTTACTTTTGGCATTGGTTGTTCCACTCGATTTTGCAAACCACTTGATTGGTTTTGGCCAAAATATATTTTTTTCCCCTTTTCGTGAGCGTTCGATCAGGTTTTGATAATCTTCGTAAGTCGAAACAGGAATACGTTCTGAAAACGTGCGGTAATTTCGAATGGATTTAAAATCATAGGTAGTTCCAATCTCGGTATCTTTTGATGTTGTCAAAAGATTCATAAGCAGTTCATTTTGAACTTCATGAGGGTATTTTAGAAACAAATCAATTTGATGAAATCGCTTCTTTAAAACCCATGATGCCACAGAATTTACTAATGGAATTGCCATATAAATGCATATATTTACAGTGCTAAATGTAATAAAAATCTGCTAATGCTGTATCAAGGTGTTTTGACCAAAATGGAAACGGAGTTTTCGAATCCTATTCAATATTTTCTAGTGCTAGAAAATGAGGTGTTAAACATGAACCAACTATTAAACAAGAAACTCACCCTTTCTTTTGTTAAATACCAATGTTTGAATTGCAGCAGTGACGCTCCTATTTTTAGACAAGGCTTTTGCAAATCTTGTTTTTTCGAATTGCCACAAGCAGCCGATTGGATCATGCGTCCCGAATTAAGTAAAGCCCACCTCGATCAAGAAGAACGCGATTTGGACTATGAAAAACGCGTTCAACTACAACCCCATATTGTGTATTTGGCAAACTCCAGTAATGTGAAAGTGGGAGTCACTCGTAAAACCCAAGTGCCTACACGTTGGATCGATCAAGGGGCACAAGAAGCCTTAGAAATTGTAGAGGTTCCAAACCGTTATTTGGCAGGGATTACCGAAGTTGCACTTAAGAAATATGTAAGCGATAAAACCAATTGGCGTGAGATGCTCAAAGGAACGGCACCAGTTGAAAATTTAGAAGATTGGCGACACCGCTTAGAACCCTATATCCCAGATGAAACCAAAGCCTATTTTTTAGCCAATCAAAAAACACTTAAGTTAGAATTCCCTGTTCAGAACTATCCAGAAAAACCAAAAAGTTTGAACCTTACAAAAACACCCGTGTATTCGGGAGTCCTAAAAGGAGTGAAAGGACAATACCTTATTTTTGAGGACAATACAGTCTTTAATGTACGAAGCAATGAAGGGCTTGTTGTGGGACTAAATATCTCTTAGTCAATCTGTAATTCTTGATTTACCTCAAGCTTAAAGCGCTTTCTAAACCAATATACGCCGAGGTACAAAAATGGTGTATCCAGTGCGGCTATAATCACTTTAAAAGTAACGCCCGCAAAGAGCAGTCCTAAAAACAATTCCCATTCAATTTCACCAAATAAACACAACAGCAATAGTACGGTAGCAGTGTCAATAAATTGAGATAAAAACGTAGAGAAGTTATTCCGTAACCAAAGGTGTTTCCCTTTTGTGAGCTGTTTCCAAAAGTGGTAAATTTGGATGTCAATAAATTGAGCAAATAAATAAGCAAGCATACTTGCCAATACAGCAATTGAAGTACTGCCAAACACTTCCGAAAACATACCGTCTGAAACTGGTGACCACTCTGTTGCGGGCACTAAATTTGCGATGTAAATAATTCCCATTGAAAAGATTGAGGCCAAAACCCCTCCAACCACCACTTCATTCGCTTTTTGTTTGCCGTAAATTTCACTAATCAAATCGGTAATCAGAAATGTAATTGGATAAGGGAGTATTCCTACAGAAATTTCAAACAATTTGACGCCATAAATGGGCGTTTCAATCGGATAGAAATAAAAGAATTTTTTAAAAATTAAATTCGATACCACCAAAGAAGTAATAAATACTACTCCAAGAAGTAAATAAACGCGTCGTGCGAGAACCGTATCTTTAATCGTCATGTAAATTGTCAATAAATACTTTGGTAAAGATATCATATTAATTTTTCTTTTACTTAATTTGCTAGATCATATGACAGACGCAAAAACAGTTTTAATTGGCATTGGAAGCAATACAGGTGACAGACTAACTTACCTTCAGTCCGCTGTAGATGCAATCCATACTCAAATTGGGAGTATTGATCAACTGTCAAGATTATATCAAACTCCAGCTTTAGGTTTTGAAGGCGCAGATTTTATAAATGGATCCTTAAAAGTATCTACACAATTGGAGGCCTCACAAGTCTTGGACAAACTATTAGCCATCGAACAGTCTTTGGGTCGAACCCGACACAACGATGGTCAGTACCATTCACGAACCATCGATTTAGACCTGTTGTTTTATGACCGTTTGATCTCAAAATCTGAACGTTTAGAGCTGCCACATCCCAGACTGCAGGAACGCCGTTTTGTACTGCAACCTTTAGTGGATATCGCCGCCGACTTTGAACACCCTGTATTAAAAAACACCATTAGTAAACTGCTCGAAACCTGTGAAGATGAGAGCCTTTTGACACCTTTAGACGATCAATTGACAAATCCGATGCAGTCATTCGATTTTTCAAACTATAATTTTATTGCTATTGAAGGCAATATAGGTGCAGGAAAAACAAGTTTAACGCATATGATGTCTCATGATTTTAATGCGAAAAAAATTCTAGAGCGTTTTGCAGACAATCCTTTTTTACCAAAATTCTACGAAGATACGACCCGTTATGCCTTTACTTTAGAAATGTCTTTTTTGGCAGACCGTTATCAACAAATTTCAGATGATTTATCGCAGTTAGATTTATTCAAAGATTTTATTGTGAGTGATTACGACGTATTTAAGTCGCTTATTTTTTCTAAAATTACTTTGAGTGAAGACGAGTTTATGTTGTATCGAAAATTGTTTTATCAAGTTTATAAAGACATTGCACGACCTGATTTATACATTTACCTCTATCAAAACACTGAACGTTTACAGGAAAACATCCGCCTTAGAGGACGTGATTACGAACAAACAATTGAATCGAGTTATTTAGATAAAATCAATGCTGGCTATTTGGAATTTATTCAAAAACACCCTGAGTTTAACGTCAAAATCATTGACATTTCAAACCGTGATTTTATTAAAAATAGAGTTGATTATCTCTGGATTTTAGAACAAATGTGTGCTTAATTCAATTTACTAAACAGATCCCATAAAACCACTCCACAACTCACTGAAATATTCAACGAATGTTTGGTGCCATATTGCGGAATTTCAATCACGGCATCACTTAAATTCACCACGTCTTGAGACACCCCTTTCACTTCATTTCCAAAAACCAAAGCATAGGTTTCGCTGGTTTTGGGAGTAAATTCATTAAGCATCGTCGCATTTTCTGCTTGCTCAATAGAGAGAACCTGAACACCATCCGCTTGTAATTTCTGAACAAGTTCTAAAGTAGTTGCAGCATAGTCCCAATCTACAGACTCCGTACTTCCCAAAGCTGTTTTTTGAATGTCTTTGTGTGGCGGTGTGGCGGTAATACCACAGAGGTAAATTTTTTCAATCCGAAAGGCATCACTGGTTCGAAACACACTTCCAATGTTATTTAAACTTCGAATATTGTCTAAAACCACTATTATAGGGGTCTTTTTAACCGCCTTAAATCCTTCTACTGATAAGCGCTCTAACTCACTGTTTTCTAACTTTCGCATCCGTGTTTTAAATCTTGAGACCTTAGACTTTATAAAAAGACTAAAATTAGTTACTTTAGCATTCCTACTTCCTCACAAAAGTAAGGTATAAAAATCAAAAATCCATTGGCAAAAAAAGCAAAAAAAGTCACGCCTTTAATGAAACAATACAATGCCATCAAGGTTAAGTACCCTGATGCCTTGTTGTTGTTTCGAGTAGGGGACTTTTATGAAACCTTTGGAAGTGATGCTGTAAAAGCATCTAAAATATTAGATATTATTTTAACCAAGCGTGGTGCTGGTAGTGAAAATGAAACCGAACTAGCAGGATTTCCGCACCATTCGCTCAACACCTATTTGCCCAAACTTGTCAAGGCAGGCGAACGTGTCGCTATTTGTGATCAATTGGAAGACCCAAAACTCACCAAGTCAATTGTCAAGCGTGGCGTTACGGAACTCGTTACCCCAGGAGTGGCACTAAATGATGAGGTTTTAAGCTCAAAATCTAATAATTTTTTAGCAGCCGTCTATTTTGGAAAATTAATAGGGGTGGCATTTTTAGATGTCTCCACGGGGGAATTTCTCACTGCACAAGGCTCTGCTGAATATATAGGAAAACTACTTCAAAATTTTAATCCGAGTGAAATCCTCATTGAAAAACAAAAACGAACGGTTTTTAACGACACTTTTGGTGCTGATTTTCATACATTTTACTTAGAAGATTGGGTGTTTCAAGAAGACTATGCCAACGAAACGTTATGTAACCATTTTAAAACAAAAACACTCAAAGGGTTTGGGATTGAAGCATTGGCGCAAGGGATTATAGCTTCTGGGGCGGTCATGCATTATTTGGGAGAAACCCAACACCATAAGCTGCAACATATTACCAGTATTGAACGCATCTTAGAAGGCGATTATGTTTGGATGGATAAATTCACCATTCGAAATTTAGAGTTGTACCATTCTACCAATGCCAATGCGGTAACCTTAATCGATGTAATTGACCACACAATATCCCCAATGGGTGGACGCCTTTTAAAGCGGTGGTTGGCATTGCCGTTAAAATCACAAGAAAAAATCAAAGCACGTCATGAAGTGGTTCAGTACTTTTTGGATCATGAAGATGTGCTTCAAAAAATCCAAAATTATATCAAACAAGTGGGCGATTTGGAACGCTTGATTTCAAAAGTAGCCACTGCAAAAGTGAATCCACGAGAAGTGGTGCAATTGAAAAACTCTTTAGAAGCCATTATACCCATCAAAGCCTTGGCGTCAAATTGTGATAATGCCGATCTAAAACGCATTGGCGAACAAATTCAAAGTTGTGAGTTGTTGCGAGAAAAAATTAAAGCAACGCTTAACGAAGACGCACCGGTAAATATCCTCAAAGGAAATAGCATTGCGTCTTCAGCTTCTGAAGAATTAGAAAGTTTACGTGCGATTGCGTTTTCTGGAAAGGACTATTTAGACAAAATGTTGGAACGAGAGAGTGAAGCGACCGGGATTACGTCGCTAAAAATTGCTTCCAACAACGTGTTTGGCTACTATATTGAAGTGCGAAACTCCCATAAAGATAAGGTGCCAGAAAACTGGATTCGAAAGCAAACTTTGGTCAATGCCGAACGGTATATCAATGAAGAACTGAAAGAGTACGAAGCTAAAATATTAGGAGCTGAAGATCGTATTTTAGAGATCGAACAAACGTTGTTTTCTGAGCTGGTTACTTGGATGCATTCGTACATTTTAGAAGTCCAACAAAATGCCCAGTGGATTGCACAATTGGATTGCTTGGGGGCTTTTGCATATTTGGCACAACAAAATAATTATGTTTATCCAGAAATTGATTCGTCTTTTGATTTGGACATCAAACAAGGGCGTCACCCAGTGATTGAAAAGCAATTACCTCTTGGAGAATCTTATGTGGCAAATGATGTGTTTTTAGACAGAACTACTCAACAAATTATTATGATTACGGGACCTAATATGTCTGGAAAGTCTGCCATTTTACGTCAAACGGCGTTGATTGTACTACTGGCTCAAATCGGAAGTTTTGTCCCTGCTCAAAGTGCGCGGATTGGGTTGATTGACAAACTTTTTACCAGAGTAGGTGCAAGTGATAATATATCTATGGGCGAGTCCACTTTTATGGTAGAGATGAACGAAACCGCTTCGATATTAAATAATATCTCGGAGCGAAGTTTGGTGCTGTTGGATGAAATTGGACGTGGGACGAGCACTTATGACGGAATCTCAATTGCGTGGGCGATTAGCGAATACCTTCATGAACATCCTTCTCATGCCAAGACCTTATTTGCAACCCATTACCACGAGTTAAATGAAATGACCGAAACCTTTAATCGCATTAAAAATTATAATGTATCTGTCAAAGAACTGAAAGACAATGTATTGTTTTTACGAACTTTGGTAAAGGGCGGCAGTCACCACAGTTTTGGAATCCATGTGGCGAAGATGGCAGGGATGCCACCACAGGTTTTACACCGTTCTAAACAAATTTTGAAGCAGCTGGAGAAATCTCATTCGAGTGATGAGTTGACCGCTAAGGTTAAAGACATGGAGGGGGAGATGCAGTTGAGCTTTTTCAATTTAGACGATCCCATGTTAGAGGCTTTAAAAACGGATATAGAGGCGATTGATATTGACACCCTAACACCTGTTGAGGCCTTGATGAAATTGAATGAAATCAAACGGATGTTGACTAAAAAGAAAAGCACATAAAATGTATAAAAAAACTTTGCTATTCTAAGAATTGTGTTAAATTTGCACCTCTCTTTTATTTTAGAAGAGGAACGTTCATTAATAAAATGCGAAAGTAGCTCAGGGGTAGAGCATCACCTTGCCAAGGTGGGGGTCGCGAGTTCAAATCTCGTCTTTCGCTCTGAAACTTTTTTTAAAATATACCAAGATGCTGAAGTGGTGGAATTGGTAGACACGTTGGACTTAAAATCCAATGTCCATTAGGACGTACGGGTTCAAGTCCCGTCTTCAGTACGATAAGAATCCGTAATTACTTTATTTATAGAGTGTTACGGATTTTTTAGTTTAATATTTGTACGAATTTTGTACGAATTTACTATTTTAAGTATTAATTTGTTGTAGTTATTAGCCTATTATTTCTTTTGATTTCAATCAATTTTAAAAACTATTCAACCCCAAAAGCTTTTTTTAAAGTGAAGTTTTCATCTAAAAGTGTTGAGTGTATTTCAGTTTCTCCGTTATCGTCAACTATGGTTATTTCAAATTTGCGAGGCTCTTCAGCTTGTTCTATTGATTTTTCGATTGATAAACGAGGTAAGGAATATTTAAGTGCCACATCTAATAATTTAATTTTCTGCGATGCGTTTAGGCTCTCATAGTTTATATCATTGATTATTTTATCAACTAGTTCGTACAAGCTACCACGCAAGTCCATAGGCAGCGCCCTACCTCGTTTAGAAATTTTACCAGCTTCTTTTCCACTTTTAGCATCAAAAGGCATTTATGTTATTTTAAGTTATTATTTAAAATATTCAGGGTTTATGTTCCATTGACTAGTTCGCATATCCCAACGAAAAGCGTTAGAAGTTACTCGTTGTAAATCGCCTTTATAAACGTGATAGTATTGTTGTAAATCTTCAATAGATGCTATTAGGTTCTGGATAGCTTGTAAACGCTCGTTTTCTTGTTCGTTCTTAGTATATTGAATGAATTGCTCTTTATCTACTTTAGTGTAGGGGCTTCCTTCCTTATCAAATAATAATTGAGTTTTGTTCTCTTCAAACTCGACTTGAATATTATATAATTTGTTTAGGTCAATCTCGAGTAAACTCAGTACTTTATCTGGTGACAAATTCAGTGATTTGAGGCTTTTATTTTTATCTATTACCTTGTTAGTAGTATAAGATATAAAGTCCTCGCCAAACGCTTTTAAATCATCAACACTGACGTGTTTTTTAGCCTCATCTATTGCTGCCTGAAGTAAAGTGATTTTAGCCTCTGCGACCTTTTCAGCTTGCTTTAACCCTTCGTTGTTTATCGTTATTACTTTCTTTTTAAATGACATATTTTATTATATTTGATTATAGATATTAAATTTAATTATGAGAGTAAGAAAGGAAGATATAGGATTTAATTTTGGTTGTTTAGGCTTTTTTGTGTTTATCCTTACTCTTTTTGAGGGGGAATATTTATTTGGTTTCCTTTTTTTTGTGGGTGCTTGTTTGCTTGGTTATTTGTTCCATAAATTTAATAATGGTTAACAGACCCCCAGTCCTCTAAACTCTTATTACTTTTACTGTTGACTTTCCAGCCCTCTGATTTATCAAATTCCTAATAATCTGATTAAATGTGTCCGATGCTCTACTGTCGGTTACTTTTCTTAGCGTTACTAATTCCTCTGTGGTTAGTTTAAGTTTTACCTCAATCATTTCAGGTGTATCGTTGCTAAGTTGTGTATAATATTTACTCATTTGAAAGGATTTTTGTTAGCTCGTGTCTTAGGTAAGACGATAGTTTTAATCTGTTTTGTTTAGCTTTTTCTTGAAGTTTGGCTTTGTCCTTTGTGGACATTCTAATTGGTACTATTTCATTCATATATTAAAGTTTACGTTAGTATATTAATATATAAAGGATGTAATATTATTTTGTATTTTTGAATTATACTTTAACTTTTAAATAATCTAATCCAATGAAGAACATACTTTACTTATTTTTAGTTCTAACAATCTTCTCTTGCTCAGATGACGAGGGAAATTCTTGTGTTTACGAGCCAACTCTAACCACACAAGCTGCTACTGATATAACAGAAACATCAGCTACTTTAAATGGAGTTATAAGCATTGTTTCAGAGAACTGTGATGTTCCTAACAACACTGAACAAGGGTTTGTTTATTCAACAGAAATACAGCCAACCTTAGAAGATATACAAGTCAATGTTAATGGGACTAATATTTCTACAACTATTGAGGGTTTAACGCCAAACACTACATACTACGTTAGAGCTTTTCTGACTAATAATTTTGGAGATTTTTATGGCGATGAAATGGACTTTACGACAAATGAAGTTGGAGGTTGTGATGAAGCAGGTACAGTAATCGGTCAAGACGGTAACAGTTACGATTATCTTTGTTACGGTGGCCAAGTATGGACGGTTGATAATGCCGAGATGGTGACTTATCGAGACGGCACCCCAATACCACAAGTCACAGACCAATCAGAATGGATAAATCTTAGCACAGGTGCTTGGGCATATTATAACAATGACCCAACAAAGCCAAGGCTTTATAATTGGTATGCAGTTGCAGGAATCCACGACACAGACCCTAATACACCAAATAAGGAATTTGCACCAGAGGGCTGGCACGTACCAAGTGATGCTGAGTGGACAACGCTTGAAGAATACCTCATAGCGAGTGGTTATAATTATGACGGCACCACCACAGAAGACAAAATAGCCAAAGCGATGGCATCTACCACAGGATGGAACAGTTCAACAACCACAGGAGCAGTAGGCAACGACCAAAGCTTAAACAACAGCAGTGACTTTAACGCCTTCCCTGAGGGTTACCGTGACTACTATGGCTCGTTCTACAATGAGGGTGACACTGCGATCTTTTGGAGTTCCACTGAGGACGTTTCAAATGACGCGTGGCTCCGCAACCTGGACAACAATTACAGTTACCTACCCAGGAGCAACTACGGCAAGCTCTACGGCTTTTCGGTGCGTTTTGTTAGGGATTAAAAATCTTTAAGGGGCTATCTTGTCAACTTTAGTTATTGGCAAAGGCAAGTCAGCAGCTTCTACTTTATAGCTTCCATTGTCTGTTTTAAGAGTGTACTTAAGCTTATCTGTTTGTTCTATACTGATAATC
>Ga0102855_1000443_pt1 | contig 13847 bp, 9 predicted proteins | sample Colrivmet1370B02_FD_78450 | JGI IMG/M metagenome (GOLD analysis project Ga0102855, IMG submission 78450) | Estuarine microbial communities from the Columbia River estuary - metaG 1370B-02 | ecosystem: Environmental > Aquatic > Marine > Intertidal zone > Estuary | place: USA: Columbia River...
AATCGGTTCTGTAAGTTGCTGACCGTTTAAAGACATGCTCTAAGATTGCGGACTCTTGTGCTGTAAATTCCATTCCTCGGCGTTTCATCACAACTTCAGCTACTTCTAAAGCTTTTGAAGTTAAATAGGTTGTAAACCCTTTAGACCCTCCCCAACTGAAACTAGGAATAAAATTTCGAGGAAAACCACTGCCAAAAATATTGGCACTCACTCCTACAACAGTCCCCGTGTTGAACATCGTATTAATGCCACATTTACTATGATCCCCCATCATTAATCCACAAAATTGAAGCCCTGTTTTAGCAAAATTTTCAGTTTCATAGCTCCACAATCGTACCTCAGCATAGTTGTTTTTAAGGTTTGAATTATTGGTATCTGCTCCCAAATTACACCATTCTCCAATCACAGAGTTTCCTAAAAACCCATCGTGAGCTTTATTGGCATACCCAAAGAATACAGAATTATTGACTTCACCACCAACTTTGGAATGAGGTCCAACAGTCGTTGGTCCATAAATTTTAGTTCCCATTTTAAGGGTTGAGCCTTCACATAGTGCAAAAGGGCCTCTTACCATACTGCCTTCCATAATTTCGGAGTTTTTACCAATATAAATGGGACCATCAGTGGCGTTAAGGACACAAAGCGGTAATTTAGCACCTTCTTCAATAAATATAGCTTCTGGATTAAAAGCTACTGTTTTTTCAGGAATTGATGCGGATGTTCTCTCGGCTGTTATCAGATTAAAATCTGCTTGTATAGCTGCTCCGTTTTTGGAAAAAATATCCCAAGTAGTTTCAACTTTTAACGGAGGTTCTTCAGATTGAAGTACTTCCAACGAATTCACATCTATTTCTTGATCTTCCAAGCTAAAAAAAGCAACCATTGTATCGCCATCGTAAATAGCCTGATTTTCTTTTAGATTTTTAATTTGAGTTACTAAAACTTTAGATGGCAAATACGACGCATTGATCATGACGTTCTGCTCCATTTCAACCATCGGATATTTATCAGAAAGGTAATCCTCCGTTACTGTGGTGGTGGTCGCTCCTAAAGATAATTCCCATTTTTCACGAATTGTCAAAATCCCAATACGGATATCTGCAACAGGGCGTGTATAGGTAAATGGCAATAATGCATCTCTATGTTCTCCGTCAAAAAGTATATAATTCATACAATAGCTTTGTGTAAAAATAAGAAAAGCCTTTCAATAGATGAAAGGCTTTTGCAGTATAATTAAAATAAATGTAATTATTTTTTGAATTTTGCGTATTTAGTTTTGAACTTATCGATACGTCCTGCTGTATCTACTAATTTAGATTTACCAGTGTAATAAGGGTGTGATGTTCTAGATATTTCCATTTTAATTAATGGATATTCTACACCGTCAACTTCTAAAGTTTCATTAGTGTCTGCAGTTGACTTTGTTAAAAACACATCGTCGTTTGACATGTCTTTAAATGCTACTACTCTGTAATTATCTGGGTGTATATCTTTTTTCATCACTTAAACTATTAAATTCGATTTTTCGAGTTGCAAATTTATATATTTTTTACAAAACTACAACAGTTTATTAATTTTATTTTTTTTATTAAAAATGTAACATATCTTTGAGGTCTGAGTCTTATAATTATAACTTAACTTAAAACAAAAAAACAATGGAACCAACAACAAAATCATCTGCAATTAATAATGGGCTTTACTTAGGCGCTATTTTATCTCTTGTCTCTGTACTAATTTACGCTGTCAATCTGGATTTATTCACCGAGTGGTGGCTAGGAATTATTTTATTTGTTGTCGTTGTCGCATATGGCGTCATTTCTGCTGTAAAATCTAGAAGAATTTTGAACGGATTTATTAGCTTCAAACAAGCCTTTACTTCTTATTTTATTACTACAGCTATTGGAACATTGATTGCTACCGTCGTAGGAATCGCTATTTTTACGTTTATTGATCCTGAAGCGGCTACTTATTTAAACGAGCAAATATTACTAGTCACCAAACAAGCCATGGAACGTTTTGGAATGCCTCAAGAAGCAATGCAAGCAGCCTTGGATGAAGCTGCAAAAAAAGATAACTTTTCATTGGGAATGCAAAGTCAAGCATTTGTTTTCAGACTTGCTTTTTACGCGGTTGTTGGACTAATTGTTGCATTAATCGTTAAGAAAACTGACAATAAAGAAGCTTAAATTCGTTACTTTTGACTTTCAAAAGTAACTGAGATGGATATATCAGTAGTTATACCACTACTTAACGAACAAGATTCCTTAGAAGAATTACACGATTGGATTGTGTCTGTGATGCAGTCCAATCAATTTTCATATGAACTTCTTTTTATAGATGATGGTAGTTCTGATTATTCTTGGGAATTTATCCAAAAACTTTGTACTAAAAACACAGCAGTAATAGGTCTTCGATTTTCTAAAAACTTTGGAAAGTCTCAAGCCCTACACGCTGGGTTTGCAAAAGCCACAGGAACTGTTGTCATCACTATGGATGCCGATTTACAAGACAGTCCAGATGAAATCCCTGAACTCTATCAACTTATCAAAGAGCAAAATCACGACATTGTGTGTGGTTGGAAAAAGAAACGCTACGATTCATTTTTCGCGAAAAATTTACCTTCAAAATTATTTAATTGGGCTGCCAGAAAAATATCTGGACTGACACTTCATGACTTTAATTGTGGCTTAAAAGCCTACAGTAATGAGGTTGTAAAAACCATTGAGGTTTATGGTGAAATGCACCGTTATATCCCCGTGTTAGCAGTCAATGCAGGGTTTACGGACATCGTAGAAAAAGTGGTTATTCATCAAGCAAGAAAATATGGAAAAACAAAATTTGGCATGGAACGATTTATAAATGGGTTTTTAGATTTGATTACAATATGGTTTACCTCCAAGTTTGGAAGACGCCCAATGCACTTTTTTGGATTCTTAGGGGTTGTCATGTTTATGATTGGCTTGGGATTTGCATCCTATCTAGGAATTGATAAATTATTCCTGAATCCATCAGGTCGTTTGATTGCAAGCAGAGCTGAATTTTTCATCGCCTTAACAACTATGGTGATTGGAACACAGTTTTTTGTAGCAGGATTTTTAGGTGAGATTGTCCTCCAATCCCGACAAAACAAAGAGCGCTACCTAATATCTGAAGCAACTGACGCTTAAAATATATCCCTAAAAAGCCTTTAAAAACAATTCATAAATGTTAGCAAATATTTACATTTGCACAAACTATCTTTTAAATGTCTAAAACAGATTTACAAATTCAAGAAAATTTAACCACATGGTTATCCCCTTTTTTTGATGCTGATACCAAAAAAACTATTGAACAACTTCAATCCACGAACCCAAAAGAGCTAAACGATAGTTTTTATAAAAATTTAGAATTTGGAACAGGCGGTATGCGTGGTGTGATGGGTGTTGGCACCAACCGAATCAATAAATACACTCTAGGAAAAAACACTCAAGGTCTTAGTGACTATTTACATAAAACCTATACAAATCAACCCATAAAAGTGGTGATTGCTTTTGATTGCAGACACAACAGTCAATCTTTTGCTAAAGTTGTAGCCAATGTGTTTTCTGCGAATAATATCGAAGTATTTTTATTTGAAGACCTTCGTGCCACTCCAGAATTATCCTTTGCACTCAAACATTTAGGGTGTCAATGTGGAATTGTTTTAACAGCATCTCATAATCCCCCTGAATACAATGGCTATAAAGTGTATTGGGAAGACGGCGGACAACTGGTTCCTCCATTTGATGGCGAAATTATAACCCTTATAAATGCTTTAGAATATACAGATATAAATTTTTCTGCTAAAGAAGAATTGATTCATACAATTGGAAAAGATGTAGATGATGTTTTTATAAATGCAGCTGTTAAAAACGGAAGCTTAGAAGCAAACTCTGCAACGACAAGAGAAAATGTGTCTGTTGTATTTACGGCCTTACATGGAACCTCAATCACAGCAGTTCCAGAAACTTTAAAACGTGCAGGCTATACAAACGTACATCTTGTAGAAGCACAATCCATTCCTGATGGTGATTTTCCAACAGTGAAATCACCAAATCCTGAAGAACCAGAAGCGTTAAAAATGGCATTAGAATTGGCGGAAAAAGTGAATGCCGACATTGTAATTGGAACCGATCCTGATTGTGACCGTCTTGGTATTGCAGTGCGTAATTTTGACAACAAAATGGTCATGCTCAATGGAAATCAAACCATGGTTATGATGACCAAGTTTTTATTGGATTTGTGGAAAAACAACGGTGCTATTAATGGGAATCAATTTGTAGGATCTACCATTGTGTCCTCTCCGATGCTCCCCAAACTTGTAAAAGCATACGGAGTTGAATGTAAAATTGGACTGACTGGGTTTAAATGGATTGCTAAGATGATTAAAGATTTTCCCGAAATGGATTTTATTGGTGGTGGGGAAGAAAGTTTTGGTTTTATGGTTGGTGATTTTGTCCGCGATAAAGATGCAGTCACTTCTACCCTATTGGCTTGTGAAATTGCAGCCTACACCAAAGCAAATGACAGTTCTTTTTTCAATGAATTAGTCAACACTTATATTGAACATGATTTTTATAAAGAACGCTTAATTTCGATCACCAAAAAAGGAATTGAAGGCAGCCAAGAGATTAAAAATATTATGGAGTCTGCTCGAAACAAACCAGTCGCTTCAATCAACGGTTCAAAAGTGGTTACTGTAGAAGATTTTAAACTTTCTATTTGTAAGAACTTAATTAAGAATAGTACAGAACCTATTTCAATACCAAAAGCGGATGTTTTAATTTACACCACAGAAGATGGCAGTAAAGTAGCGCTACGCCCAAGTGGTACAGAACCTAAAATAAAGTTTTATATTAGCGTCAATACTCGCTTATCCAGCTCAGAAGCGTTTTCACAAACAGAAAATGCACTGGATGCTAAAATTGATGCCATAATTAAAGACATGAAATTGATCTGATGAATTATTTAAAACCGATTCTTCGCTATGCGATTCCTTATAAATTTTATGCGTTTCTGAATGTTATTTGCAACATCTTTTATGCATTTTTCGGTACCTTATCAATGATTTCATTATTTCCAATGCTTAAAGTATTATTTGGAGATTCCGAAGCAATTTTTATAAAACCTAAATGGGAAGGGTTCAGTAATCTTACTTCTTATGCAGAAAACTATCTTAACTATTTTATTACGCTTAAAAAATCTGAGGGAAATGATGATGTCCTTATTTTTATGGTAGGGTTTGTTATAGGCTCATTCTTATTAAAAAATCTTTTCAGTTACTTAGCTATGTTTTTTATCACCTTTTTAAGAAATGGTGTATTAAAAGATATGAGAAATGAATTGTATGATAAAATTACAAGTCTTCCTTTAGCTTTTTACTCTGAAAAAAGAAAAGGAGACACTATGTCTAGAATCTCATCAGATGTTTTAGAAATACAACATTCGTTTCTGTCTATTTTAGAACTAATTGTAAGAGAACCTCTCACAATCGTATTCACGATTGTGTCTATGTTTATAATCAGTCCAAAACTTTCAATTTTTGTGTTGATTTTTATTCCGCTTTCTGGATTTGTTATTTCACTCATTGGAAAATCTTTAAAACGAAACTCTAATAAAGTTCAAAAAGAGCAAGGTTTTTTTCTATCAATTGTTGATGAAACCCTTTCAGGTCTTAAAGTCATTAAAGGGTTTAACGGAGAAAAGATTTTTAGTGATAAATTTCAATCCTCTACTACAAAGTTTTATAAATTTTCAAACAAATTATTAAACAAACAAAACCTAGCAGGCCCAACCAGCGAATTTTTAGGCATTACTGTAATCGCCGTCTTGTTATGGTACGGAGGAAATATGGTGCTTAATGAAAAATCATTAGATGCCAGTTTGTTTTTAGTTTACATGGGATTAGCCTATAATATTTTGACCCCAGCCAAAGCAATTAGCAAGGCAAGTTATGGTGTTAAACGAGGGAATGCAGCTGCAGAACGAGTCATGGAAATTCTAAATTCAAAATCGCCTTTAAAAGATATCCCAAACGCACTAACTAAAACTAACTTTGAGACTGCTATTGAAATAAAAAATATTAGCTTCAAATATGAGGATGATTTGGTTTTGAAAAACTTTTCTGTTTCAGTTCCTAAAGGAAAATCCGTAGCACTTGTGGGACAATCTGGAAGTGGAAAAAGTACCATCGCCAATTTAGTGACTCGATTCTATGATGTCAATGAAGGACAGATAGAAATAGATGGTAAAGATATTCGTACCCTTACAAAACACTCCTTGCGGAACCTAATGGGCTTGGTTACACAAGACTCTATTTTATTCAATGATACCATCAAAAATAATGTGCGACTAGGCAAAGAAGATGCAACTGATGATGAAGTTTTAAAGGCTTTAGAAATTGCAAATGCTTGGGAGTTTGTAAAAGACTTACCAAAAGGAATTGAGACGAATATTGGAGATTCTGGCAATAAACTATCTGGAGGTCAAAAACAACGTTTGAGCATTGCTAGAGCGGTATTAAAAAACCCGCCGATCATGATTTTGGACGAAGCAACCTCTGCACTCGATACAGAAAGCGAACGCTTGGTACAAGTCGCCCTAGAAAATATGATGAAAAACAGAACTTCTATTGTAATTGCGCACAGACTTTCAACCATTCAAAATGCGGATGAAATTATCGTGATGCAAAAAGGGCAAATAGTGGAACAAGGAAAACACCAAGAATTGTTAGACAAAAATGGAATTTACAAAAACCTTGTTTCCATGCAGTCGTTTGAATAATTTTAATACGGACAAAAACAGTTATCACCTTTGCTTCTAAACCTATATTTTAATCCCACAAAATATTGAAAATGATTTGAATTCAAATATTCATTTTCAACTCCAAATTTAGCAACTGAAGAAATTACAAAGTCTATATTTTCGGTTAAGCGTATAATTCCTCCTGCGCCAATATTTGCCGAAAAAACTAAAGACTCAACTTTAAAAACGCCGAATCCAACATTTGCAAATCCAACGACACTTGTTGTGAGAACATCAACTTCAAAAACAGCGTGCTTAACACCAAAATCAATCGATAAATAATCATGTGTTTCATCTGAAGTTCTATAATCGATTACTTGATCACTAAGAAATTCGTTTGATGATCCTGACAAATACAATTCAAAAGTGTTGGTTAAAAGATAATCTATTTCTAATTTAAAAGGGAGATTAAACGCTATATCGGAATAATCTTTGAAGATGGTTAGTGGGTCTTGGTTTCCCGAGCTATCCACCCAATTTAAACCACATTCAATAGAAAGATTGTTTAAAAATTTTGACCGCTTTTGAGAATTTGCATTTAAAAATAGAACAAGTGAAATTACTAAAAGGAATGTTTTTTTAGTTGTCATAAATAAGATTTGGGATGACAAATATATTAAAAATACAACTAAAATATTGACTTTATTGAAAATGATTACAATTAAATCTTTAAAATTAAATGTAAAAAAACTATTCTCTAAAATGTCAATTTAGATAGTTTCCCCTTTCCAGCTGCAAAAGCTACACTATCATTTAAAAATCGTAACGTATAAAATCCTTCATCACTAAGGTGCTTCCAAGTATCCCCCGCATTTGGACTGTAATCAATACCCTCAAAGCCCACAGCGACCAACCCCTTAGCATTGCTATTGGGTACATACTGTACACAACTTCTATAGCCTGGACTTTGATCTTGTGCTACCAACTGCCAAGTTTCACCACCGTCATTGGTACGAATTTTATTTGAATGTTGATTTTTTGGTTTTGTATAATCCCCTCCAATAGCAAATCCATTTAAGGCATCATAAAAATCAAGAGAAAATATTCCAGTTGTTTCAAGCCCTTGAACAATTGGAGTCTCAAAAACACTCCAAGACCGCCCTTTATCCGAAGAATATAAAATACGGCTCGTAATTCCCCCAGTAGCAATCCACGTATGATCTCCTACAATAGCAATGTTTGTATCACTCGCTGCAAAAGCCGCTTCACCTTTCAATACCGGAGGTAATACTTCACAAGAAGTTTTCTGCCATGTATTTCCTCCATCTCTAGTAATTACAACACTCATACAGGCGTCTGTAGGATCCCCTACTGCAATTCCTTCTTTAGAATTCCAAAAATGAAGAGCATCATAAAAAGCAACGGAGTCTGTTTCTTTATAAACCAACTCTTGGTCTTTAAATAAATAGGCAGGACTGCCAATACTTAATGTAAAATAGGAATCATTAATAACTGCAGAGCTTCGAAAGTTAAGTGTATCCTCCGAAACCCTACCAACCACCGTTTGACCTGTTTTCATATCATAAGTAAAAACATCTCCAATAGAAGATACTGCCTTTAATGTATGTTTATCAATTTCTAAAGCCCTTATGTTCAAAAGAGAATCTTCAATAATGGGCTCAATAATTACTTTAGAAAATGGGTTGGAAGGAACTTTTTTAGTGTGCTTACACCCCGTAAAAAAGAGGATTAACAATCCGATTGTGAGTGCATATTTCATGATCCAAATTATTTAAAAAGAATGAATCCTCAATATACATATTATCTGTAATAATTAGCATTTTTAAACGTAACTTTGCAGCCATAACTAATTCTCTTATGCGTTTACACAGAAACTTATGTTTTGCGGTCATTGACGGGCTTTTATTAATATTTAATGAAGGGGAATATGCCGATAAAGTCATTCAAAAATTATTAAAACGTGATAAGCGTTGGGGAAGTCGCGACCGTGGCTTTGTCGCTGAAACCACTTATGACATTGTCCGCTGGAAACGTTTATATGCAGAAATTGCACAAATAAAGGAACCGTTTAGCAGAGACGACGCTTGGCGATTATTTGCCGTATGGGCAACGCTAAAAGGAATAAAATTACCCGATTGGAAATATTTTGAGGGGACCCCTACACGTAAGATCAAGGGACGTTTTGACGAGCTTTCTAAAGACCGTAAGTTTCGTGAATCTATCCCAGATTGGATTGATGAACTGGGTGTTAAGGAGCTAGGTGAAGCTAAATGGACCAAGGAATTGGCCATGCAAAATAAACAAGCGAATGTTATTTTAAGAGTCAATACTTTAAAAACATCTAAAGCAGATTTAAAATTAAAACTAGAATCTGAGAATATAGAAACTCTCGAAATAGAAGGCTATCCTTATGCCTTGCAGCTTAAAGAACGTGCCAATGTATTTACTACGGAAGCGTTTAAAGATGGATGGTTTGAAGTTCAAGATGCCTCATCACAATTAGTTGCTGATTTTTTAGATGTAAAACCAGGGATGAAAGTGGTAGATTGTTGTGCCGGTGCAGGAGGAAAAACCTTACACCTTTCAGCTTTAATGGAAAATAAAGGCTCCGTAGTGGCGATGGATATTTACGAAAGTAAACTCAAAAAACTATACGGAAAAGCCGACCGCTTATTAATTGATGCACCCTGTTCTGGTTTGGGAGTATTAAGACGCAATCCAGATTCAAAATGGAAACTAGAACCTGAATTTATAGACCGTATCCGTAAAACCCAACAAGACGTTTTACAACAATACTCTAAAATGGTAAAACCTCAAGGAAAAATGGTGTATGCAACCTGTTCCGTATTGCCATCTGAAAATGAAGCTCAAATTAAAACCTTTTTAGAATCAGAATCTGGAAAAGATTTTACATTTGTAAAAGAAAAAAAAATACTGGCGCATGAAACTGGATTTGACGGGTTTTATATGGCCTTACTAGAAAAAAAATAAGCCAATTGTTTTTAACTACATCTGTTATGAAGAAATTATATATTTTATCCGTTCTTATTTCCACACTGTCTTTTGCACAAATTCCAGCAAATTATTACGATTCTGCAAACGGATTATCAGGTTACGCCTTGAAATCACAATTAAAAACAATTACAACCAACGGACATCAATCGCGTACTTATGACCAATTATATGATGGTGACGGCATAAGCGGATCTAACGGCTATATTGATACGCACTCAGACATCGCAGTTGCTTCAGGAAATAATTATGAAAATGATGGAACTATTTTGGATATGTATTCAGAAAACCCATCGGGTTCGGATCCTTATAACTTTACGCATGGAAACAACCAATGTGGAAATCAAAGTTCAGAAGGTGATTGCTATAACAGAGAGCACCTTGTTCCACAGTCCTCCTTTAACAGTGCTTTTCCCATGCAAAGTGATATTCATACCGTCATTCCATCAGATGGGCGAGTAAATAACTTTAGAGGTTCACTCGTTTTTGGAACTGTAAACTCCCCAAATTGGACTTCATTAAATGGTTCAAAAAGAGGCACAAGTGCAATGTCTGGTTATTCGGGAACTGTATTTGAACCCATCGATGAATTTAAAGGTGATATTGCAAGAGCGTTGCTCTACTTTGCTGTACGTTATGAAGACACTGTAAATGAATACACAAGTTTTGCAATGTTTGATGGCACTAATGATGCCGTATTTTTTCCTTGGGCAATTGAAGTGTTGTTAGATTGGCATAATAACATCGATCCGGTGGACCAGCGTGAGCGCGATCGAAATAATGCGGCCTACAATTTTCAAAACAATGCAAATCCATTTGTGGATCACCCAGAATATGCGTCTATGATTTGGAACCCTATTACGGATACTGAAGCACCAACGGCCGCAACAAACCTAATCGCTTCTAATCCAACAGTAAATTCAATCAATTTAAGCTGGACAGCCGGAACGGATAATACAGCTGTAACTTCTTATGATGTTTATGTAGATGGCATAAATACTGTAAGTACCTCAAATACTTCAATTACGGTCACTGGTTTGGCTGCAAATACAGAATTCTGTTTTACTGTTTTTGCAAGAGATGCAGCACTCAATACCGCACCAAGTAGTAACGAAAGTTGTGAAACAACCGATCAAGGGACATCAACCCCTAATGAACTTTTTATATCTGAATATGTAGAAGGAAGTAGTAATAATAAAGCGATAGAAATTGCAAATTTCACTGGCAATTCTGTGAACCTTAGTGCATATACAATTGCAAGAGACGTGAATAGTAATGGTGCTTACGGCGTCGCCTTACAACTAACGGGTTCTATTTCGGATGGAAACGTACATGTTATTTCTAGAGGCAATGCTTCTGCGGAAATATTAGCAGTTGCGGATCAACTCTCTAGTGCAGATGCGATGTCGTTTAATGGCGATGACCCTGTTGGTCTTTTTAAAAATGGAACACTCATAGATATCTTTGGAAACTTTGGGGGGACTAATAATTTTGAAAACGCAACTTACAGAAGAAAATCAACGGTTATCAATCCAACCACTGCATTTGATTTAGTTGGGGAATGGGACGCCTACCCTCAAGATGATATAGACGACTTAGGAAACCATCAAGAACCACTCAATGTGAATACTATTTATAAAAACAGGGTCTCATTTTTTCCAAACCCTGTGAAATCAAATCAGATTTTTTTCAATTCCTTGCCCTCATTAAAAGTTGAAATTTATACACTTAAAGGGGAATTAATCATAGAAATGCTTCTAAAAAATTCCACAAAATCTATAGATATCTCAGCTTTAAATTCAGGTTTATACATCGTAAAAATGACAACTAATTTTGGTGTGAAGGTGAAAAAATTAATCCGTCAATAAATAGGTTTAAACCCATTTTTAGCCCCCTATTTCTAGATGTTTAAAACTGGTGAATAACTCCATAAATTAGGAACTAAAATCATTCAAAATTCCTCTTAAAATCATTAAATTTGTAGGATCGAATAATATCCAAAACACAACGAATGATTCATTTCTTTGGAATCCCTGAAATAAAAGTGTTTGCAGTTCAAACTGTAAACGATTTAACCCCCGAAACGATTTCCAAACTACAATGGCTTTTTGGTGATCAACCAAAAATAGAACTCACAACACTGAATTCAAATTTTGTAGGACCACGAGCAGCCATGATTACCCCTTGGAGTACAAATGCTGTTGAGATTACCCAAAACATGGGTATTGAAGGAATAATTCGAATCGAAGAATTTAAAGCTGTTGAAATTGATTTTTCAGACTTTGACCCTATGATCTCTGAAAAATTTGAAGGCCTCCATCAAAAGAGTTTTGACATTGACATCACTCCAGAACCCATTTTGGCGATTCATGACATTTCTGAATATAACCAACAAGAAGGATTGTCTTTAAATGAAGAAGAAATTGAATACCTCAATCATGTTAGCAAAAAAATAGGACGCCCCCTCACCGACTCTGAAGTTTTTGGATTTTCGCAAGTAAATTCAGAACATTGCCGCCATAAAATATTTAATGGAACTTTTATTATTGATGGGAAAGAAAAACCTACCTCCCTTTTCAAACTCATAAAAGAAACTTCCAAACAACATCCAAATAGCATCGTATCGGCCTACAAAGACAATGTTGCTTTTATCAAAGGTCCTGTTGTAGAACAATTTGCACCTAAAAGTGCTGATAAACCTGATTACTATACCAAAGAAGATTTTGAATCTGTGATTTCCATCAAAGCTGAAACTCATAATTTTCCAACCACCGTTGAACCTTTTAATGGCGCTGCAACAGGATCAGGAGGTGAAATTAGAGACCGACTTGCTGGCGGAAAAGGATCACTCCCATTAGCTGGAACAGCGGTTTATATGACCTCCTACTCCCGATTAAATGAAAATCGACCTTGGGAAGCTGGATTTAAAGAACGAGACTGGCTCTATCAAACTCCCATGGATATTTTAATCAAAGCCTCTAATGGTGCTTCTGATTTTGGAAATAAATTTGGACAACCGCTAATCTGTGGTTCGGTACTCACTTTTGAACACAAAGAAGATGCTCAGCGTTTAGGATTTGACAAAGTCATCATGCAAGCAGGAGGTATTGGATATGGGAAAGCCGATCAAGCACTCAAAGATACACCCGAAAAAAATGATAAAATCGTTATTCTAGGAGGAGAAAATTACCGCATTGGAATGGGTGGAGCCGCCGTATCCTCGGCGGATACAGGAGCATTATCCAGTGGAATTGAATTGAATGCCGTACAACGATCCAATCCTGAAATGCAAAAAAGAGCGGCTAATGCCGTTCGAGGTATGGTTGAAAGCCCACATAATTTTATTGTATCCATTCACGATCATGGAGCCGGAGGGCATTTAAACTGTCTATCCGAATTAGTAGAAGACACAGGAGGACATATCGACTTAGATCAACTTCCTGTCGGCGACCCTACCCTATCAAATAAAGAATTAATAGGCAACGAATCTCAAGAACGAATGGGGCTTGTAATTGCTGAAAAACATATTGAGACCTTACAAAAAATTGCCGATAGAGAGCGGGCTCCCATGTACACGGTAGGAAAGGTAACGGGAGATCAACGTTTTGTATTTGAATCAAAATCTACAGGAAATACCCCTATGGATTTTAATTTAGAAGATATGTTTGGAAGTTCTCCTAAAACAATTTTAGAGGATCAAACGATTGTCCGAAATTACAAGTCTGCGGCTTACGATAGCAACTTATTTCAAACGTATCTTGAGGATGTGTTAAAACTTGAATCTGTTGCCTGTAAAGATTGGTTGACCAACAAAGTGGACCGTTGTGTGGGAGGGAAAGTTGCTAAACAACAATGTGTAGGTCCGTTACAACTCCCCCTAAATAATGTAGGTGTGATGGCCTTAGACTATTCAAGTCAAGAAGGGATAGCCACTTCAATTGGACATGCACCTGTTGCTGCACTTATTGACCCAAAAGCTGGGAGTCGTGCTGCAATTACAGAAGCACTAACCAATATTATATGGGCGCCTTTAAAAGACGGATTACAAAGTG
>Ga0102855_1000450_pt1 | contig 13696 bp, 16 predicted proteins | sample Colrivmet1370B02_FD_78450 | JGI IMG/M metagenome (GOLD analysis project Ga0102855, IMG submission 78450) | Estuarine microbial communities from the Columbia River estuary - metaG 1370B-02 | ecosystem: Environmental > Aquatic > Marine > Intertidal zone > Estuary | place: USA: Columbia River...
ACCTCAGTAGTTGCCGATGCGGCACGTCAACTGCTACCGGAAGAAATTTCGGTACAAGCCTTAATGCAGTCAAACATTGACCCGCATAGTTACAAGCCCGTCGAAAGCGATGTGGCCAAGCTTAGCAATGCGGGCGTCATCCTGCACAACGGTTTGCATTTGGAAGGTAAAATGACAGACATCCTTGAAAAAGTTGGCCAGCAAAAGCCAGTCTACGCAATGAGCAGCGCACTTCAGTCTCACGACCTTATCGAAGTAGGCCCTAACACCTATGACCCGCACATTTGGTTCGACCTGCAACTTTGGAACCGATGCGTGGGTGAACTGGCCCTCTTTTTAAAGGGTGAATTCCCGCAACACAGCGCGGCTATTGACAGCAACGCTATGGATTATTTTTCTGAATTGGTCGCCGCACACGATTAATTTGTACTGGCGATCAATGAAGTTCCCGATTCAGTACGCGCCCTAGTTACCGCGCACGATGCTTTCTCCTATTTTGGTCGCGCCTACGGCATCGAAGTGCATGGATTGCAGGGGATTAGTACCGCTGCAGAATTTGGCATACGAGACATGACTTCTTCCGCCCAATTCATTTTAGACCGCAACCTATCCACCGTCTTTATCGAGACTTCGGTAAATTCAAAAAGTATCGAAGCACTGCAAGAAGCAGTAGAACAAAAAGGCGGAAAAGTGCGGATTGGTGCGCCATTGTTCAGCGACGCGTTGGGAGCGGAGGGAACGCCAGAAGCCACTTTGATTGGTGCGTTTACACACAATACAATACAGATTTTAAAATCATTCAACTAATGGAAAAGAGCATTGAAGTACACAATCTCACGGTCAGCTACCACAGCAAACCTGTGCTTTGGGATGTTGATTTTGAATTGCCCAAGGGTAAAATTATAGGCGTCGTTGGACCAAATGGTTCTGGAAAGACGACCATGCTCAAAACCGTCATGGGACTTATGAAGCCGGACAGCGGTTATACAGAAATATTTGGCCAACCCTTAGATAAAGTCCGTGAACGAGTGAGCTACGTTCCACAGCGCGAAAGCGTGGATTGGGACTTTCCGGCTGACGTAATGGACGTGGTATTGATGGGGCGGTACCGAAAAAACAATCTTTTTAAACGCATCACGAAAGAGGACCGTCGCATTGCCACAGAGGCGCTAGAAAAAGTGAACCTTTTAGAATTCGCGGACCGACAAATTTCTCAGCTTTCGGGCGGTCAACAACAGCGTGTATTCATCGCACGATCTTTAGCGCAACAGGCAGATATCTACTTAATGGACGAGCCTTTTGTAGGTGTGGACGCCGCGACTGAGGACGCTATCTTAAAGCTGCTGCGTGACATGAAAAACGAGGGTAAAACGGTCGTCATTGTGCACCATGATTTACAGACAGCGAACGAATATTTTGATTGGATTGTGTTGCTCAACACACGACTAGTTGCAGCCGGTCCAAAAGAAGAGGTCTTTACAAAAGAACTATTGCAGGAAGCCTACGGCGGCCGTTTAACGGTTCTTTCAAAACTAGGCGACCTCATTTCAGATACTGAATTCCCGCTTCGCGAACCAGATTTTAAAGAAGACCAACCGAAAGATTAATGTTTGATCCTGTTTTCATAAAAGTGCTAATTGGCACGCTACTGTTGGCGGCTTCGTCCTCCGTGGTGGGTGTTTTCAGCTTTTTAAAGGGAGAGAGTTTAGTTGGAGATGCGATAGCCCATGCACTTCTTCCTGGGGTGGTGCTCGCATTTATTATTGGAGACGGACGCAATCCGGTTTTTTTAATTATTGGCGCGTTAGTCGCGGGTCTTACGGCTCATTACGGCATAAGTTTTCTCGAGCAACGTACAAAACTGAAGGGAGATACAGCCATCAGCCTAGTGCTTTCAACGTTTTTCGGCTTCGGCATCATGTTGCTTTCAGCGGTCCAGCGCACGGGACAGGGTCAACAGGCGGGGCTAGAGCGGTTCCTTTTAGGTAAAGCTGCCGCCATTACGCTGTCTGATCTGTACGTTTTTGGCGCCCTTGCATTGGTGTTGCTTGCTAGTGTTGCGCTCTTCTTCAAAGGATTTCAGTTAATGACCTTTAATGAAGATTTTGCCGCTGCCATTGGCCTGCCTATACAATTGATCCGATTTGTTTTCACCGTACTTACCGTCTTGGCGGTTACAGTAGGCATTCAATCTGTTGGCGTCGTGTTGATGGCCGCATTGTTGATCACACCTGCCGCCGCCGCACGATCTTGGACCGCTTCATTGCGCTTGATGCTTGTACTTTCGGCTGTTTTTGCGGCTACCGCGGCAGTGGTTGGAACAATTATTAGCGCGAGCCTGCCAAAAATGCCAACGGGACCGTGGATTGTGCTTGCTTTGGGCGGCATCGCATTTATTTCGCTTCTTATCGCCCCTGAAAACGGATGGCTTCCTCGCAGAAAACGGGCTAGAGGAAACCAATTAAAAACCCAGCGTGAAAACCTTTTGAAACTGCTTTATGGCGCCGAAGAAAGAGAGGGTCATACCGTCGCAATGACGTCGGAAACCATAGTTGGGATAAGGCGCCAGCACCTGGAAGGGTTACGCAAGACGCTACGGTCTTTGAAAAAAGAGTATTTATTGGTGGAGCGCGCAGATGGTTTTGCTTTGACTGAAAAAGGCCGCACAGAGGGCCGTCGTGTGGTTCGATTACACCGATTGTGGGAGCTATACCTCACGGAGCGTCTCGGCATGGCCGCAGATCATATTCATCCCCAGGCCGAAACCATGGAACACATCATTACCCCTGAAATAGAAGCATTAATAGTTAAAGAATTGGGGAATCCCGAAGTGGATCCTCACCAAAGTCCTATTCCTTATGAAGAAGATTAGTATTGTAGTTTTAATGGCCTCATCTTTTTGGGGTATGGCGCAGGAGCGTCCGGAATTAGAAGAGATTATCGATCCAGTTGGACCGCACACATCAATTGTTATAATGGACCCGATCGCCACTGATCGTCCCGACATTACCGAAAGTGCACAGATTACTCCAGTAGGTTGGTTTCAGTACGAAGGCGGGTATCAGTATTCGCATAATGAAGAGTCCTTACCAGGCGGCTCCATAACCGACAGGCATCAATTCGAGGAGGTGCTCAGATTTGGAGTTAATCAGCGCTTTGAAGTAAGAGCGGTTGTTAATGCGAATACCGAGCGCATAGACCAGCCTTCAACTTGGAATGACCCAATGCGAAGAACCGGTGTAAGCCCCGTAACTTTTGGTTTTAAGTACAACTTGATTAAAGAATCGGATGTATTGCCACAAACGACCTGGCTTAGCCACATCTCAAATTCTTGGGTTTCTGCAGGTGATTATGCCTCCGTTTATCCTGAACAAATACTCCACGAACAGCGACTCATGCTGGAAAAGGGATTGACTCCGCGGCTTGGTATTGCAAGCAATATTGGAATTTCTGGCGGCATGAACGGCACTAATGGCTTCGTGGACGGCGGAATGTTCTCCCTAGCATTAGGCTATGATCTTGGCAATAACTACGGTGTGTATGCGGAGTATTTTAGCAACTGGCAGCTACAGGGACAGCAACTGTTTGGGACGCCCTATTTTGACGGCGGGTTCACCAAGCTGTTGTCAAACGATCTTCAATTAGATATTTACGCTGGATTTGACCTCAGCCCTTACGTGGACACCCAGCTCAACACGAGTGGCCTTTTCTTTGGAACAGGTGTTAGTTACAGATTTCCCCTCGCACACTATTTACGTTAATGACCCCAACCCTCGCCATAGCATTAACGGCGGTTTTTACCGCAGTTTCTTGTGCCCTCCTGGGCGCTTTCCTCGTGCTGCGTAAAATGACCATGGTCGGCGATGCTATTTCGCACGCGGTACTTCCCGGTATTGCCGTGGCGTATTGGTTAAGCCAAAGTCGTGCCTCACTGTGGATGTTCTTAGGCGCAGCGGCGGTAGGTGTTTTAGCTACGATTATTATAGAATTGTTACGTAAAAAATTAAAGGTTCAAAGCGACGCCAGTATTGGCATGACGTTTACTACGTTGTTTGCACTGGGGGTTATACTGATCACCTTTTGGAGCGATAGCGTGGATTTAGATCAGGAATGTGTGCTGTACGGGGAGATTGCCTATGTGCCCTTTAACACATGGTCGTTCGGCGGTCTAAACATGGGGCCAATTGCCCTTTGGTCTTCTGGGCTGCTTCTTCTCGCAGTTTTGGCCTATACGTTCATTGGCTTTAAAGGACTGAAAATGTCCAGTTTCAATGAAGATTATGCCGCCGTCCTAGGTATAGGTGTGGCCGCATGGAACCTCAGCTTAATGGCCATGGTGAGTTTTGCCACCGTGGTGAGTTTTGAAAGCGTCGGCGCCATTTTAGTCGTGGCTTTACTCGTAGTTCCTGCCGCAACCGCCTATCTTTTGGTGGAGAAGCTTCACCATCTACTCATGGGCGCTGCGTTCATTGCCCTTGTTGCTGCCTTGGGAGGCTATGCTTGCAGCCGGTGGATGGACACTTCGATAGCCGGCACCATAGCAACCTTACTCGGGGTCCAATTTTTAATGGTCTTACTTTACCAACAACTCATTTTAAAACGAAACCATCATGCAGTGGCATAGACATTCCTTTGAAACCCTTCCTAAAAAGGATCTTTACGATATACTCCGCTTGCGTTCAGATATATTCGTCGTTGAACAGGACTGCGTGTATCTAGATTTAGACAATCAGGACCAAACGAGCTTTCACCTCTACGCCAAAAACAACGAAGAGGCTGTGGTAGCATATGTACGCGTTTTACCACCAGGAACCGCTTACCCCCAGGTGAGTATCGGCCGGGTGGTGGTTGAGAAATCGTCGCGCGGAAAGGAATTGGGTATCGAACTCATGGTCCGCGCAGAAGAATGGGCATGGGATTTATTCCAGGACGAGCGTGACGTGGTGATAATGGCACAATCGTACCTTCTTAAATGGTACGAACGCTTGGGTTATGTAGCTCAAGGCGAAGAGTTTTTAGAAGACGGTATTCCACACCGAATAATGGTCAAGCCCAATAAATATTGATGCTAACGCGTGTCGTGATATGTATCACAGGGCGAAAATGCAATAGGTTGTAGATAAAGAAAGAATGTGGCGTCGTCCATATATTGATGTGTTAGTTGAATGCCTTGAGTGGAAACGCTCGGGGCTTTTTTATGCTTAAATTCGTGAATATGAATACACCTCAAAACGTCGGGGCAGTAAGCCTCAAAGATTCGATTTTAGAACTCGAGGGCTGGACGGATGCCGTATACCAGCAGAACTTCATGGACTTTTTAGAACAGCAGCCGTACATTATGGGCACCTTGATGGAGGCCGACGAAGGCATGGATGACGGCACGCACAGTTGGATGTTGAAATCCGTATTATTATTAAAATGGTCCTTCCAAAAAATGGGTTGGCGCTTGACCATGCTTAGTAATGAGAAATGGCAAGGCGTGATCGAAGAGAAACTGGAAACCTATGAATCGCATCAAGAGGAGAATGGTCTGGAGATTTCTGCGCTTATTAAACTGAGTAGTTCCCCAAACACCTTGAGTGAATTGTTCCTCTACGTGGTTGAGAATAACGCGGCCATTGAGGAGGCGAAAGGCAATGTGCTTTTCTTGCTCGATTGTGCTATCGAGGCGATGGAAATGGCAGTCCTTCAAGACAAAACAGAAAGTAATACGTAGCATGGATCAAGCGAATGAGATAGTAGGTCACATGATGAAAAACGATGCCTTTAGCCAATGGCTAGGTATAACTGTGGTATCGAACGCTCCTAGGGAAGCGGTACTAAAAATGACCGTTCGTGATGAAATGACCAACGGTTTTCACATTGCCCATGGTGGTATTTCCTACGCCTTAGCAGATTCAGCGCTGGCCTTCGCGGCAAATGGAGGAGGGAGACAAAGTCTTTCTATTGAAACCAGCATAAACCACCTACAAGCGGTTCGCGCAGGGGAAGAACTTACTGCAACTGCATCCCTGTTGAATGAAACGCATAAAACAGGGCTGTATCAAATAGACATCACAAATCCTGAGGGAGCGCGCGTAGCGTGGTTCAAAGGAACCGTATACCGCACTTCGAAAGAATGGAACCTATGAAACAAACCTATATCGTAGATGGCGTTCGAACGCCTATTGGAAAATTTAAAGGCACCTTAGCAGCTGTTCGAACTGATGATTTGGCAGCGATGACTATCGCCAAACTCATGGAAAAGAATCCAGATTTAGACGCTGCCGCTATTGACGACGTCATTTTAGGCTGTGCGAATCAGGCGGGAGAGGATAACCGAAATGTGGCCCGTATGGCGGCGCTGCTTGCCGGTTTGCCTTGGTCGGTTCCAGGCGAGACCGTGAATCGTTTATGCGCTTCAGGAATGAGCGCGGCCATCCATGCACATCGAGCAATCATGGCGGGAGATGGTGATTTATTTATATCAGGCGGCGTAGAGAACATGAGTCGCGGACCTTATGTAATGAGCAAGCCCTCAAGCGCTTACGGCACAGATAGTAAGATGTACGACAGCTCTTTTGGTTGGCGCTTCATCAATCCCAGAATGAAGGAGTTGTACGGAACGCATGCCATGGGGGAAACGGCTGAAAATTTAGTTGAAAAGTATGGCATCAGTCGTGAAGACCAGGATGCGTTTGCTGAATGGTCGCAACAAAAAGCAGCTCATGCTGATGAGCGCGGAAGGTTTAGACTAGAGAAGTTTGCTGTGGAGATTCCTCAGCGTAAGAAAGATCCTATCGTTTTTGTAGCTGACGAATTTATGAAGCCAAGCACGACGAAGGAGGGGCTCTCAGGTTTACGTGCAGCCTTTAAAAAAGACGGTTCGGTCACCGCGGGAAATAGTTCTGGATTGAATGACGGGGCGGTGGCTTTGTTGATGGCCAGCGGTGAAGCAGTTGCGCAACACGGACTGAAGCCGCTTGCCCGTATTGTGAGTTCAGCGGTGGCTGGGGTAGAACCCAGAATTATGGGAATTGGGCCCGTTGAGGCATCGAAAAAGGCACTACAAAAGGCAGGCTTAACGCTAAAGGACATGGACATTATTGAGATGAATGAGGCCTTTGCCGCCCAAGTTTTAGCATGCACGCGAGAACTTGGACTGGCGGATAATGATCCAAGAATTAATCCAAACGGCGGCGCGATTGCTTTAGGGCATCCTTTAGGTGTGACGGGCGGACGTATTCTTCATTCGGCAGCGATTGAACTGCAAGAAACAGGAAAGAAATATGCTTTAGTGAGCATGTGTATCGGCGTTGGCCAAGGCTACGCAACTATTTTAGAACGCGCGTAATATGGCAATATACCAATTCCTTGACTTCATTCCGGTGATTCACCCAACCGCTTTCGTACACCCTCAAGCAAATGTGACGGGCGATGTGATTATTGGCCCACATTGTTACATAGGCCCAGGGGCTGTTTTGCGCGGAGATTGGGGACGAATTGTCCTTGAAGAAGGCGTGAACGTTCAAGAAAACTGTGTGGTGCACATGTTCCCGAAAACGGAGACTCGCTTGAAGAAGAAGGCGCACGTGGGACATGGAGCGATTATTCACGGCGGCACCTTAGGCGAAAATGTCCTGATCGGCATGAATGCAGTTGTGATGGACAATGTTGAAGTGGGCGACGGATGCATCGTAGGCGCATTGGCTTTTGTTCCACAGAATACGGCACTACCCGCGCGAAGCATTTTTGTTGGGAACCCAGGTAAGGTGGTGAAAGAGGTGAGCGATGAGATGTTGGCTTGGAAGACGGAAGGAACGGAGTTGTATATCAAATTGGCCGAACAATGCCATTCAACATTGAAAGAAGTGACGCCATTAGAAGCCGTTGAGCCGAATCGGCCCAATCATGAAGGAACCTATCAAACGCACAAATAAATGAATACAGTTAAGAACTACATCCTAGGAAACTGGGAAACAGGAACTGGAGTAGAATATACTGCTCGCCATGCCATAACCGGTGAGGATTACGCGCAGGTGAGCTCAGAAGGGCTAGATTATAAAGCCATTTTAGAGTACGGTCGTTCAGTCGGTGGACCGGCTTTGAGAAAGCTTACCTTTCAAGAGCGTGGTCGCATGCTTAAGGCATTGGCGCTCCATTTGACCGGTATTAAACGTCAATTTTATGATGTGAGCTGGGCTACTGGAGCGACGAAAGTTGACAGCTGGATAGATATTGAAGGGGGAATTGGCAATTTGTTTGCGAATGCATCGCTAAGACGCCAATTTCCAGACCTCCCCTATTACGTCGATGGCGACCTTGCCCGATTATCAAAGGAAGGTACGTTCATTGGCCACCACATTATGGTGCCACGCCATGGTGTAGCCGTCCACATCAACGCTTTTAACTTCCCTATTTGGGGGATGCTTGAGAAAATCGCGGTCAATTTGATGGCGGGGGTTCCCTGTGTGGTGAAGCCTTCGGAATACACATCCTATTTAACGGAGGTGATGGTAAAGGCGATCATTGATAGTGGAATTTTACCTGCAGGGGCATTGCAATTGGTCAGTGGAAAGGGACGTGGTATTTTAGACCATGTGGACTTTCAAGACGTCGTGACTTTTACGGGTTCAGCGTCAACGGGTCAGGTGTTGCGCGGTTTACCGCACATCAACGAACGTTCGGTTCCGTTTAATCTCGAGGCAGACAGTTTAAACGCATCGGTATTAGGATTAGATGTGAAGCCTGAAGATCCTGAATTCGCATTGTTTGTTCGAGAATTGGCTAACGAAATGACCGTAAAAGCGGGTCAAAAATGTACCGCGATTCGTCGGGCCATGGTTCCTGAACACTTGTTGCCCGCCGTTCAGGACGCCGTTATCGCTCGACTTCAAAAGACGGCTATAGGTGATCCGCAGGCGGAAGGTGTGCGCATGGGGGCACTCGCAACGCACGACCAGATTGGACGTGTAGAAGCGGAGATGAACAAGCTGTTGGCGCAGCAGGAATTGGTTTATAATCCAGACCTTGATATTATCGGGGCGACAGATGCAGGTGCGTTTTACACGCCAAAGCTTTTTGTGAACAGCGACCCATTTGCCAAAACGAAAGTGCACGAAGTAGAACCCTTTGGACCGGTGAGTACGTTGATGCCGTATAAAACTATTGACGAAGCTGTTCAGCTTACTGCAATGGGACGTGGTTCATTAGTTACTTCGTTTGCGAGTAAGAATACCTCAGATATTATAGCATTTACAACTGAAGCTGCGGCTTACAACGGTCGTATTCACATCATCAACGAGAAGATGGCTAAGGAAAGCACCGGTCACGGTTCGCCGATGCCATTGATGAAGCACGGCGGTCCAGGACGTGCTGGAGGCGGTGAAGAGATGGGAGGCAAGCGGGGTGTATTGCACTATTTGCACCGTACGGCGATCCAAGGTCACCCGGATGACATCACGGCCATTACGCAGCAGTACCAGCCAGGGGCATCACGCCCAGAGGCTATGCCGCATGTATTTCGTCAGCACTTTGAGGAGCTTGAAGTGGGCGCGACAGTCTACACTGCGAAGCATACGGTGACAGAAACAGACATTACGAATTTTGCCAACGTGAGCGGCGATAATTTCTACGCCCACATGGATGCGAACTCTTTGGAAGGTACCATCTTCGAGGGAAGAGTAGCGCACGGATATTTCATTTTGAGTAAGGCGGCAGGATTGTTCGTCGAGGCGAAGAAAGGTCCAGTATTGTTGAATTATGGTATCGACGAATGCCGATTCACCAAGCCTGTCTACCCGGGGACAACCATCGGGGTGAAATTGACCGTGAAAGAAAAGATTGATCAAGAGAAGCGGAGCGAGGACGATGTGGCTAAGGGCATCGTGAAGTACTATGTGGAGGTGTACGACGATACCGATGAGGTGGTGGCCGTAACGACTATCTTGACCATGGTGAAGAAACTAGACCAGCGCTGATGAATATTCAGCAGAACACAATACCCAAATACTATAACCTATGAACGAAGCAGTGAACCAAGGCGGTGTGAATATTGCCATTGACGATCGCGGTTTAGCGACGGTAGAATTTTTCCACCCATTGTCCAATTCTTTGCCAGGCAAGGTCCTCGCAAAATTGGCCAATACCATCACTGAATTGGGTGAAAATGATGACGTGAAACTCATCCTAGTAAAGAGTGCTGGCGAACGTGCCTTTTGTGCCGGTGCCAGCTTTGATGAGCTCATAGCCATTGAAGATGTGGAGACTGGAAAGGTCTTTTTCAGCGGCTTCGCCAACGTCATTAACGCCATGCGCAAGTGTCCGAAGCTCATCATCGGTCGCGTTCAAGGCAAGGCTGTAGGTGGCGGTGTAGGTTTAGCTTCTTCGGTAGATTATTGTTACGCTACCAAGCACGCAGCAGTCAAGTTGAGTGAGCTAGCAGTGGGCATTGGGCCGTTCGTGGTGGGACCTGCGTGTGAACGCAAGCTTGGGTTAGCCGGCATGTCGGATTTGGCAATAAACGCCACGGAATGGCGCTCTGCGGAGTGGGCGTTCCAGCGTGGGTTATACAATGATATTTTTGAAGATGCCGCAGCGATGGATACCGCTATTGAAGCATTAGTAGGCCGATTATTGACTAAATCTGTCCCGGCAATGCGCGGGCTTAAGAAAGTCTTTTGGGAAGGTACGGAGCACTGGGACCAATTGTTGGCGGAGCGCGCTGCGATCAGCGGGGAACTCATCCTAAGCAAGGAAGCGAAAGACGCCATTGGCGCATTTAAGAGAAGTTGATTGATTACGTTTTTAAAGCGTTCTTCAACCTTCGCTCCCTTCTCCAAAGAATAAAAAGAGGAGGATGTAGACGCACTTCATATAAGAGATCAGTGATAAACGCTTCCTTGAATTGGAAACGCTCGCACCTAGACTAAAATTGTTTTCCTAGACAATTTCAGTTGTCCATTCTTCGATTGAATTAAATACTGGACATAGTTTCTTCGTGGGAGGAGTCAGGGAATATTCAACTCTTGGCGGAACTTCTAAAAACTGATTTCTAAAAATAAGTCCGTCTTGTTCAAGCTCTTTTAATTGGCTAGAAAGAACTTTTCTCGATATGCCGTTTGTTAACTGATGAAGTTTTCCAAACCGCACGGGTTCATGCTTTCTTATGGAGTTAATTATTGGAAGCTTCCATTTACCGCCAAGTATATGTGTAAACCGCTTAACTGGACAATATTTTTCTTCTAGCCTGTCATTAGTAACCATTAGGTATCTAGTTTTTTATAGTTACCAAAAGGTAACAAGTGTCATAATGAAACTAATGTACATATGTTTGTTTAAACAATTAATAATTTACTATGAAAAATCGACCAATTTGCCAGTGCGGCAACACCTCAAATCCAGATGGATACTGCGACGGGTCTCATTCAAAGACGATGAGATAGAACCTTCATTATGCGAACTTATCGAAGGAACAAGGCAGACGGTATATTCTGTAATTCTTTATTTAGAACGAGTCTAAACAGTGTATATTTGAAAAAATTAATTCTAATATGAAAGCTGTAATTCACACAATTTGTACTGTTATTCTCGGGCTATTCTTCATTTACAAGGGGGTAGACAAAATTCCCGTTAAATTAAAAGCTATTTCTCAAGAGGATATAATCGCTACGATTATCGAGAAAAATTCTTATGAACCGCCTGTGGGATATAAAATCACCATGAACACAATGCGTCAATCGGGTTTTATTAGGGCCATTTCGTTTTTTCAGATTTTGGCCGGCGTACTAATGATTATCCCAAAAACGAGGTTAGCAGGTTTGTTAATGCTAGTGCCAATTATTCTAAATATTTTTTTGATGCATGTGTTTTTCGACAACAGAATTGAAGAAAATATTCTGACAGGCATTATTTTAATAATCAACGTAGTACTATGTAGCTACTATTATAAGAGGATTCAATTAATAATCCTCAGAGATTAGCGGGCTGAGTATTGAAAGAATAGAAAAACGGTTAGCTAAAGAATGACAAATAAAAAAGCCACCCCATCGGGGTGGCTTTTTTAATCTACGTTAGGCTGACGGTTACTTAACAAAAACCTTGATCGAGGCGCTCATGTCGCGGCCGTATGAGGCATGTACGCCATTGGCGAACTGCATACCTAAACGAACTTCGCCCATAGGAAGTGTTACGGTATCTGAAGTTTGACCGCCGCCGTAGTGGATATTTACGCTATCGGCAGGTACTACCTCGCCTTTTCCGAGGAATGCATTGCCAATCAACAAGTGATGGTGCCCCGTCCCTTCTACGATCTCACCGGCTGGGCGAACATCCATGCCTTCAACGCCGTACTCTATGTAAATAGGGTTGCTTACGGTATCGCCGTTTTCAAGGTTTGCAAAGAATACGCGGCCAGTAGCTTCGTCCATTTCCTCTGTAGCTATACTCTCGTGTTTATGGTCGTGGCCTTCGTGGTTTTCTGCTGGTGCTTCAGCATTTTGGCTGCAGCTAAATGCGATTACGCCAAGCGCTGATAGGAGGAGTGATTTCTTCATGTTATTCAAATTCTATTAGTACGTTATTCTTCTCAACAGCATCACCCACCGAAACGTTCACTGATTTTACAATTCCCTCCTGTTCGGCTTTCAACATGTTCTCCATTTTCATGGCTTCAAGTATGAGCAAACCTTCACCTTTGGTTACTGTTTTGCCCGTTTCTACCATAATCTCTAAGACTTTACCAGGCATTGGCGCTTTTAGTTTAGTAGCTTTCGATGAAGCTCCCCCGGCAATACCCATCTTTTCGAGCAATAGATCGTGTTGGTCTTTCGCCTCCAAGACCATCGTCTGTCCGTTTATTTTCAGGGTAAACGTTTTCGAGTCTTCAGCCCGCTCTACCCATTGTACGTAGTAGGATTTGTAATCTTTTAGGATATGCCAAGTTCTTGAGTCAATCTTTTCAATATCGAGATTGTAATACGTTCCGTCGAGCAATCCCTCTGCGGCATTGGCTTTAGGTGAAACCTCAAATGAATTTTTACCTGCGATCTTGTACATGCGGTGGTTCTTTGGGAGACTAAAGGTACAAAAGGATTAGTCCAATTTTGAAGCCCAAATTTGTGCGCCTTTTACTTCAATAACAAGATCAAAATTTTCCGGTGCCTCGAAAGCGCCAGGAACTTCGCTGAATTCGAAGATGGCAATCACTTCATCCGTCTCGCCCTCTTCGCCTCGCCAGATACGCATACTGTTCGTTGCAGTATCTATTTCTAATGCCATGTCATAACCGAGCTCACCATTGAATAATGCTTGATGCTTGTGTTTTAACGCCAACATTTGCGCAAAGAAACCTGATTGTGCATGTGACTTTGACCAATCCAAACCGACGGTGTCTTTACTAAAGAAAGGGTAACGATGATTCAGACCTGCTTCCTGACCGGAATAGATTAACGGGAAGCTGCGCTTCATCATAGACGCGAGTATATACATAGCATTGCCTAGATCACCCATACGCTCTTCAACGGTGCCGTTCCAACTGTTTTCATCGTGGTTGGTGTTGAAGTACATTTTCATGGTTTCAGTAGGCCAAACGGTATCGCATTTCGCTGCATATTCCGCAACAGCACTTACGTTTTTATGACCTTGGGCTATTTCGTTCATGATGTGATGAAATTCCCAACCATAAACGGCATTAAAGCCGGCTTCTACAAGCGCAGGA
>Ga0102855_1000457_pt1 | contig 13559 bp, 11 predicted proteins | sample Colrivmet1370B02_FD_78450 | JGI IMG/M metagenome (GOLD analysis project Ga0102855, IMG submission 78450) | Estuarine microbial communities from the Columbia River estuary - metaG 1370B-02 | ecosystem: Environmental > Aquatic > Marine > Intertidal zone > Estuary | place: USA: Columbia River...
GTACACTTTTCCACCACCACCTTCTTCGGCAGGTGTTCCATAAAGACGAATTGTTCCTGGTGTCTTGGTATCTCTAAGCCAATTTTTTATATGAACAGCTGCCGCTAATGATCCTGCGCCAAATAAATGATGACCACAAGCATGACCTGCTGATTTTCCTTTTAATTTTTTTTTTTCTGGAACTGCTGCTTGTGACATTCCTGGAAGAGCATCATATTCTGAAAGTAAAGCTATAATTGGACCCCCTTTTCCATATTCTGCTATAAATGCAGTTGGCATTCCAGCGACACCGGTAGTAATAGAAAAGCCTTCTTTCTTCAATACTTTTCTAAGTAATGCACTACTTTTTTCTTCTAAAAATCCCAATTCAGCTAACTCCCAAATATCATGCGCAACATCTTTGAAAGTGCCAGAACTTTTTTCTATTTCTAAAAGAATTTCTTCTTTACTTGTTGTTAGTTCTTGTGCTGAAGAGTAAAACGAAATAAAGAGAAAGAGTTTAAAAGTATACTTGTAAAGTTTTTTTGTTATGGTCATAGAGAGTATTTAAAAAAAATAAATATTTTAATTTCCAAAAGGTTAATTAGTTTTAATTCATGAAAATAGTTTATTTCTTTTAAAAAATAGGTTTGAATCTTTTTGATTTTTTTTTATTTATTGGGAGGAGGAAGAAGATTTTATAATGACCTATTTTTAACAATGTCTTAATTTTATATTCAAGAATTACGAATAGTATTTGAAATAAAAAATAGCCTTTAGGCTACTTTAATTAATTAAAAGTTAAAATTATAATACTATAAATGTATTACTTCGCCATAAGCATCTGCTACTGCTTCCATTACAGCCTCACTCATCGTAGGGTGAGGATGAACAGTCTTTAGAACTTCGTGACCAGTTGTTTCTAACTTTCTGCCCAATACTGCTTCCGCAATCATATCGGTTACTCCAACACCTATCATATGACAGCCTAACCATTCGCCATATTTAGCATCAAAAATTACTTTTACAAAGCCTTCGGATGTTCCGCCAGCCTGAGCTTTTCCAGATGCTGTAAATGGAAATTTTCCTACTTTAATATCATACCCTTTTTCTTTAGCTTGAACTTCGGTAAGTCCAACAGATGCAATTTCTGGGGAGCAATAAGTACACCCTGGAATATTTCCATAATCAAGTGCTTCAACTGTCTTTCCACTAATTTTTTCCACACATAATATACCCTCAGCAGAAGCTACATGGGCTAGTGCTTGTCCTGACGTTACATCACCAATGGCATAGTATCCAGGAAGATTGGTTTGGTAAAAGTCGTTTACTAAAATTTTATCATGATCTACTGCAATGCCTAAATCTTCTAGACCTAAGTTTTCAATATTTGTTTTAATTCCGACTGCAGAAAGAACAATATCTGCTTTGAGTTTCTCTTCTCCTTTTATTGTTTTTACAAATGCTGTCACTCCTTTTCCTTTAGAATCTACTCCTGTTACTTCCGTATTAGTTAGGATGTTGATACCACCTTTTTTGAAGGAACGCTCTAGTTGGTTAGAAACTTCTTCGTCTTCAACAGGAACAATACGGTTCTGAAATTCTATAATGGTTACTTCTGATCCCATGGCGTTGAAGAAATAGGCAAATTCAATACCGATTGCACCAGACCCTACAATAATAATTTTTTTTGGCTGTTTAGGTAAAGTCATAGCTTCACGATAACCAATAACTTTTTTACCGTCTTGAGGAAGAGAAGGCAGTTCACGGGAGCGAGCCCCAGTAGCTATAATTATATTAGAAGCACTGTATACTTCTGTTTTATCATTTTGTACACTTACCTTTTTACCTGAAAGAATTTTACCATGTCCTTTTAGGACATCAATTTTATTTTTTTTCATTAAAAACTGAACCCCTTTACTCATGCCAGCAGCAACATTACGACTTCGGTTTACAACTGCATCAAAATCCTTATCATATTCCTTAACACTTAAACCATAATCTCCCGCATGCTTGAGGTATTCAAAAACTTGAGCGGATTTTAAGAGGGCTTTTGTGGGTATACATCCCCAGTTTAAACAAACACCACCTAAACTTTCTTTTTCTACGATGGCAGTTTTAAAACCAAGTTGAGAGGCACGAATAGCTGTTACATAACCTCCAGGGCCACTTCCAACTACAATAATGTCATATGAACTCATGAAATGTAATTTAAATTTATTGCAAATTTACAAAACTGATAACAATTTTAAGTCTTATTTCTTCTCCTTTGAGAAATCAATACTGGCAGCATTAACGCAATACCTTTCTCCTGTAGATGTTGGGCCATCACTAAATAAATGTCCTTGATGTCCACCACAATTAGCACAAACTATTTCTGTACGTAACATCCCATGGCTATCATCTTTTATATATTCTATAGCCTCAGGAAGTGAAGCATCATAAGAAGGCCAACCACAACTACTGTTAAATTTTGAATCAGAAGTATATAAAGGATTTCCACAGCCTTTGCAGGTATATATTCCAGTTTCATAGTGATTATTGAAAATACCAGTAAATGGAGGTTCAGTTCCCTTCTCTCTTAATATCTTAAATTCATCACTACTCAATTCTTTCTTCCATTCATTGTCTGTTTTTGAAATTTTATAAACCTTATTTTTCATCTTTTGGAATAAAAGTTAGTGCAGCAGAATTAATACAATGACGTTGTCCAGTTGTTTTTTTTGGACCGTCGTTAAACATGTGTCCTAAATGACTTCCACATCTATTACATTTTAATTCTGATCTTGGGTAACCAATTTTATAGTCCACATCATATTCTAAATTTTCTTCAATTCCACGATCAAATGATGGCCATCCAGATTTTGAATCATATTTATATTGCGATTCATATAGCGGGGCTTTACAGCCTCCGCAAAGATAAGTTCCTTCTCGTTTGTTATCATTTAGTGATCCTGTAAAAGGGCGTTCTGTAGCTGCGTGTCTTAAAACGTTATATGCTAAGGCAGGTAAGCTTGATTTCCATTCCGCATCTGTTTTAATGATTTCATATGTTTTTTTTTGAGCTTTCTTATCTTGAGAATTTCCCTGGCAAGAAACTAATAATACAATGGCTATTGGTAATAGGTATTTTTTCATCTTACTCAATTTTATTCAAAATTAGTGATCTTTTTTTTTTAAAACTTAATGATAAAATAATTTAATTGTAAATAAATATGAATTTAATTTTTGAATGAATTCTTAATTATAAATCAATTAAAAATAAGTTTATCATATCTTTCTATTTTTATTAAATTAGATTATTAAAGTTTATTCATGTTTGCATTAAAAACTCCTTTAAAAAAGGGGAGTAGAAAATTAATAAATGCTTGGGCTTTTTATGATTGGGCCAATTCGGTTTATCCATTGGTCGTTTCATCAGCAATTTTCCCGATATACTATGGGTCTTTATTTTCTGAGAATAATATGATTTCTTTTTTTCAATATGAAATAAAGAATACAGCTATGATTAGTTTTGTTACTGCGGCCGCCTTTTTAATTGTTGCTTTTATTTCCCCTTTACTTTCTGGAATTGCTGACTATATTGGAAATAAGAAACGTTTCATGAAAATATTTGTATACCTCGGATCCATTTCGTGTATTGGGCTTTATTTTTTTGAATTAGATTCTATTTATTTGGGATTTTTCATATACTTTTTGGGCTTAATAGGTTACTGGTCCAGTTTAGTTTTTTATAATTCCTATCTTCCTGACATTGCATTTAAAGACGAACAAGATCGTGTAAGTGCTCTTGGTTTTTCGGTCGGCTATGTGGGGAGTGTTCTTTTATTGTTATCCAATTTAGCTATGGTCATGAAGCCTAGTATTTTTGGAATCTCTGGATCTGAAAGTGAAGCTGCAATTACAGCGATGCGTTATTCATTTGTTTCTGCCGGGGTTTGGTGGCTTATTTTTAGTCAAATCTCATTTTATTATTTACCTCGGGGAAACAGAGAGGTAAAAGTTACTAAAGATATTTTTTGGAATGGTTACAGAGAGTTGAAGATTGTTTGGAAATTACTCGAGCACAGTACAAGTATTAAACGATTTTTACCCGCATTTTTTATTTATAGTATGGCTCTTCAGACAGTTCTTTTAGTCGCGGCTTATTTTGGGGAAGAAGAAATTGATTGGGGAAGTGCTGGAGCAAAAACCACAGGACTTATTGCTAGTATTCTTTTAATCCAACTTGTGGCTATTATAGGTGCTATCCTTACGGCGAAAGCTTCTAAATATTTTGGAAACTTGAAGGTCTTGATTGTTATAAATTTTATTTGGGCAGCCCTATGTTTTTATGCATATCATATTAATACACCTATCGAGTTTTATACAGTTGCTGGAATGGTAGGAATGGTTATGGGTGGGCTTCAAGCCCTTTCACGTTCAACCTATTCTAAACTGATTCCAAAAACAGAAGATACCACATCTTTTTTTAGTTTTTATGGTGTAACAGAAAAAATAGGAATTATTGTTGGAATGTCCCTATTCGGTGTTATTGATCAAATTACAGGTAGCATGCGAAATGCTATTTTAATATTCATGATCTTTTTTATTGCAGGAGCCCTCATGCTCTTTCGTGTTCCACGAAAAAACTTAAGTTAGTTCCTTAAGATAATATCTCCAGATCCTTATACTTTTATAATTTGTTTACCAGAATTCCCTTTCAAAAAAAATCTTCATACCCTGTTATACTAAATTCTATTGAATCGTTGATAAAGTTCCATTTGTACTTTATGATTTTATTTTTAAAAGATTTAATAAGAGTATTTATTGATTGTTTTTTATAATTTAAAATATTTGGTTAAATCTATACAAGAAACTTTTTTTTAAGTTATTACACTTTCTGTTAAGATAGTTTGATGGCACAACTATTGCCATTATAAACCCTATGTTATTGTATAAGAAGTTTTTCATTACAGGAGTAATAAACAATACTCTTAGCTTTCTTTAGCAGTGACATAATGACCTAAAAAATATAAAATGGCGAAATCCTTTTTTAATGTAGTTGACAACTTGTCACTGCAAGATATAGAATCTGAAGCAGATTTAATACCTCTAATGTCCTCAGAAGACGAAGAGGCGATTGCAAATGAATCTCTGCCAGACTCAGTTCCCATTCTACCACTTAGAAATACTGTTCTTTTCCCCGGGGTAGTTATCCCTATTACAGCAGGTAGAGACAAATCTATACAGCTTATAAAAGAAGCTAATAAGGCAGATAAAACAATAGGTGTTGTTGCTCAAAAAAATAGTGCTGAGGAAGATCCGGGAGCTAAAGATGTTCATGAACTAGGAACGGTAGCACAGATTTTAAGGGTATTGAAAATGCCTGATGGAAATACTACGATTATTATTCAGGGGAAAAAGCGCTTTAAAATTAAAAGTATTCTTGAGGAACAACCATACTTGAGAGCTTCGATTGAGGGTGTAGAAGATCACATTCCCACTAATACAGACAAAGAGTTTATTGCCACTATTGATTCAATAAAAGATTTAGCACTTCAAATAATTCAAGAAAACCCAAATATTCCTTCTGAGGCTTCTTTTGCCATAAAGAATATTCAGACTCCTTCATTTTTGATCAATTTTGTGTCTTCCAATATGAATGTAAATGTAAAGGAGAAACAAAAAATTCTTGCGGAAGTTAGTCTTCATAAGCGTGCATTAATGTGTTTAAAACATATGAATGAAGAGTATCAAAAGTTGGCTCTAAAAAATGACATACAATCTCGTGTTCGAACTGAGATGGATTCGCAACAGCGAGAATATTTTCTTAACCAGCAAATGAAGACTATTCAGGAAGAGCTTGGAGGAGCCTCCTATGAAGAAGAGGTAGAAGAAATGAAAGCTCGTGCAGCTTTAAAGCTATGGCCAAAAGAAGTCAGCAAGCATTTTGATAAAGAGTTGATGAAAATACAACGTATGAATCCTCAAGTCGCTGAATATTCTATTCAAAGAAATTATTTGGATTTATTCCTAGACCTTCCCTGGAATGAGTTTTCGGCAGATAATTTTGATTTAAAACGAGCACAAAAAATACTAGATCGAGATCATTTTGGATTAGAGGAAGTGAAAAAACGCATAATTGAGCATTTGGCAGTTTTGAAGCTACGAAGTGATATGAAATCTCCCATACTTTGTCTATATGGACCTCCAGGAGTTGGGAAAACCTCTTTAGGTAAGTCAATAGCAGAAGCTTTAGGGCGAGAATATGTTCGTATTTCTTTAGGAGGAATGCGCGATGAAGCTGAGATTCGTGGTCATCGAAAAACATATATTGGTGCATTACCTGGTCGTATTATACAAAGTTTAAAAAAGGCAGGTACCTCTAATCCTGTTTTTGTATTGGATGAAATCGATAAATTATCAACGGGAGCACAGGGTGATCCAGCATCGGCATTATTAGAAGTACTCGATCCTGAACAAAACGAGGCGTTTTATGATAATTTTTTAGAATTAGGATTTGATCTTTCTAAGGTATTATTTGTCGCAACCGCGAATAGTTTGAGTCCAATTCATCCAGCGCTTCGTGATAGAATGGAGGTCATCAATGTCAGTGGATATACACTTGAGGAAAAGACAGGAATTGCACATAAATTTTTATTACCAAAGCAATTAAAAGAACATGGAGTGAAATCTGCACAACTTAAATTAAAAAAATCAGTACTTGATAAAATAGTTGAAAGTTATACAAGGGAATCTGGAGTAAGAGGTTTGGAAAAACAAGTAGCAAAAACCGTTAGATATGCTGCTAAATCTCTCGCAATGGAAGAAGATTATAAAATAAATCCTGATTTAGCAGATTTAACTACTATTTTAGGTCCTGAAAAAGTACACAGAGATTTGTATGAAAACAATCATGTAGCAGGAGTAGTTACTGGTTTAGCGTGGACTTCAGTGGGTGGCGACATTCTATTTATAGAATCTGCTATTTCTCCAGGGAAAGGTAACTTGAGTATTACAGGAAATCTTGGAAAGATTATGAAAGAGTCAGCCACTATTGCTTTGGAATATATTAAGGCTAACGCGGATTATTTAGGTCTCTCTAGTTTTAAATTCGATGTTTATAATATCCATATTCATGTCCCTGAGGGTGCAACACCTAAAGATGGTCCTAGTGCGGGAATCACAATGTTAACTTCATTAGTATCTTTATTTACTCAAAAGCGAGTAAAGAAACACCTAGCAATGACAGGAGAAATCACTCTGCGTGGAAAGGTTTTACCTGTTGGAGGAATCAAAGAGAAAATATTAGCTGCTAAAAGATCTAAAATCAAAGAAATCATTCTTTGTGAAGAGAACCGTAAAGATATAGAGGAAATTAATATTACTTATCTAAAAGGAATGACCTTTCATTATGTTAGAGAAATGAGCGAAGTTTTAACTCATGCAATTACGACTCAAAAAGTATTGCATGCAAAAAATCTATTTTCTTCTCAATAGAATGCTAAGTTCCTTGTATTTTTAAAAATGAAAAAAATTATTGTTGCCATAGACGGTTATGCAGGAACTGGAAAAAGTACCCAAGCTAAATGTCTAGCAAAACACTTTGGATGTGTTTATGTGGATTCGGGAGCTATGTATCGCGCAGTTACTTATTTTGGTCAACAGCAAACAACAGACGGTATTATAGATATTAAGTTATTAATTGATTCATTACCTCAAATCTCAATTGATTTTGAACTTAATAAAAATGGTCAGCAAACTTTTTTAAATGGTGAGAATATTACAGATTTAATTCGTCAATCTAAGGTTAATGATAAAGTGAGCGATGTTGCTAGTGTTCATGAAATAAGATTATTTTTAGTTGGTTTACAAAAGAAAATGGGAAGTTCTAAGGGAGTTATTATGGATGGTCGTGATATTGGGACAATAGTTTTTCCAGAAGCTGATCATAAGTTTTTTTTAACAGCTTCACCCAAAATAAGAGCCCAACGGCGTTATGAGGAGCAACAAAAAGTAGGAATTACCGAAACTCTAGAAGAAGTGCGAGCTAATATTACAGCTCGTGATCATCAAGATTCTACACGAACAGTTTCGCCTTTGAAAAAAGCAAAGGGTGCTATAGAGATTGATGTAAGTTACATGAGTATTGATGATGTGTTTAATGTAATGATTAAGAACATTGTAAAGTCTTAAACATAATTACCTTTCTCTATTATTTCAATACTTTAGAAGTCATTACATTGTAATAAAAAAATAGATAAAATTGTTGTTTTTCAATAGATTAAGGATATATTTGCAGGCTTTTAATTGTTTGGAAAAACCAAAAGCACTACATTTTTATTAACAACTTCTATAAATCGCAATTAAGGTTTTCCCGATTATAGAATACAAAACTTCCTCGGAAATGGCCAAAAAACCAACCGAAAAAGCTGCAAAAACAAGTCCTGCAACTTCAGCAGTTGCTAAAAAAGCATCTGCAAAAAAAGCCACTGCTAAAAAAGCCACTGCTAAAAAAGCACCTGCAAAAAAAGCCACTGCTAAAAAAGCGCCCGTAAAAAAAGCCACTGCAACAAAAGCAATCGCTAAAAAAGTGACTACTTCAAAAGTATCTACTAAAAAAACTACCAAAGCAATAATCGAAAAGAAAGAAACCGTTAAGCTTAAAGTTGAAGCTAGTTCTGTTGAAACGACACATGATGTTGCTGAAGTAGGTGAAGTAAAAGTTTCTAAAGAAGACAATAAAGTTACACAAGCAGAATTTCTTGATACTTTTAACTGGCACAACTATCAAGAAGGAATCGATGTAATTGAAGATAAACAACTTGATGCATTTGAAAATCTTGTTAAAGAAAACTTTGTTGACACATCAGATGATGATGTAATTGAAGGAGAAGTTGTCTACATGACTGAGCGTGAAGCTATAATTGACATTAATGCAAAGTCAGAAGGCGTTATTTCTTTAAATGAATTTCGTTACAATCCAGACTTAAAAGTTGGTGACAAAGTTGAGGTAATTGTCGACATGCGTGAAGATCGCTCAGGTCAATTGGTTTTATCTCACAGAAAAGCAAGAGTGATCAAAGCATGGGATCGTGTTAATAACGCTCATGATAATGATGAAATAGTTAGTGGTTTTGTTAAGTGCAGAACAAAAGGAGGAATGATAGTAGATGTATTTGGTATTGAGGCATTCTTACCTGGTTCTCAAATTGATGTAAAACCAATTCGAGATTATGATCAATATGTAAATAAAACAATGGAGTTTAAAGTTGTTAAAATTAATCATGAGTTTAAAAACGTTGTTGTTTCTCACAAAGCATTAATTGAAGCTGATATTGAAGAACAGAAAAAGGAAATTATTGGCCAATTAGAAAAAGGGCAAGTATTAGAAGGAACAGTTAAAAATATCACTTCATATGGTGTGTTTATTGATCTTGGTGGCGTTGATGGATTAATACATATTACAGACCTTTCTTGGAGCCGAATCAATCACCCAAGTGAAATTTTAGAATTAGATCAAAAATTAAATGTAGTAATACTTGATTTTGATGATAATAAATCACGTATTCAATTAGGTCTTAAGCAATTAAGTGAGCATCCGTGGGAAAAACTATCAGAAACACTTAAAGAAGGTGAAAAAGTTAAAGGTAAAGTAGTCGTTATTGCCGATTATGGAGCATTTATTGAAATTGAAGAAGGTGTTGAGGGATTAGTTCACGTTTCTGAAATGTCCTGGTCTACACACTTGCGTTCTGCTCAGGACTTTGTGAAGGTTGGAGATCAAATAGAAGCAGTTATTTTAACAATAGATCGTGAGTCAAGAAAAATGTCACTAGGAATCAAGCAGATTACTCCCGATCCATGGACTGATATTACCTCTAAATATCCTATTGGTTCTAAGCATTCAGGACTAGTAAGAAACTTTACTAATTTTGGTGTATTCATTGAGCTTGAGGAAGGTATTGATGGATTGGTATATATCTCTGACCTGTCTTGGACAAAGAAAGTGAAGCATCCATCTGAGATTCTTTCTTTAGGAGATAAAATCGATGTAATTGTACTAGAATTAGATGTTGATGGTCGTAAATTAAGTTTGGGGCATAAGCAAACTAAAGATAATCCATGGGATATATACGAGAAAGAATTTGCATTAGATACCGAGCACACAGCCTCCATTACAGAAATTGTAGATAAAGGAGCTACAATCCATTTTAATGATGATATTATTGCCTTTGTACCTTCTCGTCATTTAGAGAAAGAAGATGGATCAAAAATCAAAAAAGGAGAAGAAGTTACTTTTAAAATCATTGAATTTAATAAAGAGTTTAAAAGAGTTGTAGCTTCTCATACGGTCTTATTTAAAGAGCAAGAAATGAAAAACGTGAAGCGAGCAACTAAAAAAATTACTGCTTCAAACGCTGATAAAGCGACCCTTGGAGATTTAGATGCATTAGCTAGCTTAAAAGAAAAAATGGATAATGATAAATAATCATTATAAATTTTATCAATTTAAAAAAAACCCTCCATTAGGAGGGTTTTTTTTATACTATATAAAACAATACTTTTGTAAAATAAATGATGACATCTAAAATTCTTCTTAGCGAGAAAAAAGTTAATATTATGCTAAATCGATTGTGTTGTCAATTAATTGAACGCCACGGTGATTTTAAAAATACTGTTCTGGTCGGCCTTCAGCCTAGAGGCGTTAATTTATTAGATCAACTTATTATTCTTTTAAAAAAATCAGGAATACAAAATTTACTTACGGGTAAGTTAGATACAACTTTCTTTAGAGACGATTTCAGAAGAAACGAACTTACACTTAATGCAAAGCCAACTGAAATGGAAGTTAGTGTTGAATCTAAAGATATAGTTCTTATCGATGATGTTTTATATACAGGAAGAAGTATTCGCTCGGCACTTACTGCTATTGATAGTTATGGAAGGCCGAATTCAATTGAATTATTGGTTTTGGTAGATCGAAGATTTAGTAGACATTTACCTATACAACCTGATTATTTAGGTGCACAAATAGATGCTTTACAAGGTGATAAAGTAAAGGTGGTTTGGTCTAATTCACCTTCAGAAAATATTGTTTATTTAGAAAAACATAACGAATGAAAACCTTAAGTGTTACACATCTTCTTGGCATAAAGTACCTCAATGAGGAAGATTTACACTTAATTTTTGAAACAGCGATCCATTTCAAAGAGGTTATTAATCGCCCTATCAAAAAGGTGCCTAGTCTTCGTGATATTACTATAGCAAACTTGTTTTTTGAAAATAGTACGCGAACAAAACTGTCTTTTGAATTGGCAGAAAAAAGACTTAGTGCCGATGTACTAAATTTTTCAGCTAATGAATCTTCGTTAACTAAAGGAGAAACATTAGTAGATACGGTCAATAATATTCTAGCAATGAAAATTGATATGGTAGTTTTGCGGCATCCAAATCCAGGAGCGGCTCACTTTTTATCTAAACAAGTAAATTCATGTATTATTAATGCTGGTGACGGAACCCATGAACATCCAACTCAAGCATTATTAGATGCTTTTTCTCTACGCGAAAAGTTTGGAGATTTGTCTGGAAAACGAATTGCAATTGTTGGAGATATTTTACACTCAAGGGTAGCTTTATCTAATATATATGCCCTTAAAATGTTAGGTGCTGAAGTGCGATTGTGTGCTCCAAAATCTTTAATCCCAAAACATATTGAATCTCTTGGGGTTAGTGTTTCTTTCGATTTAATGCAGGTTCTCAATTGGTGTGATGCAGCAAATATTTTAAGAGTTCAAAATGAACGTATGGAATTAAGTTATTTTCCAACCACAAGAGAATATAGTCAAGCATTTGGATTAACTCTTGAGCGCTTGAACCAGTTGCGTAAAGAAATTATAATACTTCACCCAGGACCTATAAATAGAGGTATTGAAATTACCAGTGAGGTAGCTGACTCATCACATGCAATAATTCTTGATCAAGTTGAGAATGGTGTGGCAGTTAGAATGGCTGTAATTTATTTACTAGCATCTAAATTAAATATACCCATTACATGATCTACTGGGAAGAAAATCAGATTGCATTTTGTAGGTCAACCGATTTTTTAAAAGAAGAAAAAAATCTTTTAATTCAGCTAAAAGAAAAAAGCGGAAAGGATCTAATTATAGATTGTTCTTTTGATATTTTACCATTAACAGTTTTAAAGTTTATAGAAAAATTTCAAAGAAATTCTAACTATTGTTTTGTAGTTATTATCCCTTTAGGCATGAAACATTTTTATCCTTCTGAGTGGGTAGTCGTGCCGACTAAAAAAGAAGCCTTAGATTTTATTGCTTTCGAACAAATGCAGCGTGATTTAGGAATATAATATGATGAAATTAACAATTTTAGGGTGTCATTCGGCAACACCAAGAGAAAATAAACATACTACATCTCAATTATTGGAAGTAAAAGGACATCTTTTCTTAATTGATTGTGGAGAAGGAACGCAAATTCAATTAAGAAAAACTAAAGTTAAATTTTCACGTATTCAACATATTTTTATTTCACATTTGCATGGAGATCATTTTTATGGTTTAATTGGATTGATTAGTACCTTCAGACTATTGGGAAGAACATCACCTCTCACTATATATGGCCCTGTTGGTATTAAAGAAATTATTACACTTCAGTTAAAACATGCAAAATCGTGGACTAGTTACCCACTTCATTTTCACGAATTAACTTTAAAAACTAGTGAAGTTATTTTTGAAGATGAATCTATTCGAATTCAAACCTTACCTCTTGATCACAGAGTGTATACTAATGGTTTTTTATTTTCAACAGTCTCTACAAAAAGAAAGATTAATGCAAATAAATTAATTACTTTTAATTTGAAGACTTTTCAATTTCAACAATTACAAAATGGAGAATCTATTACCTTAGATGATGGAAGAGTATTAGAAAATGAAGTTTATACTATTGATCCAGAAGCGTCAAAAAAGTATGCTTATTGTAGTGATACTGCTTATTTTGAGCCTTTAATTCCCCTTATAAAAAAAGTTGATTTATTATATCATGAGTCAACATTTATAGAAATAAATAGTGAATTAGCAAAAAAAACAAAACATAGTACCGCTTTTCAAGCCGCTACAATAGCCAGTAAAGCAATGGTTAAAAAATTAATTTTAGGACATTTTTCAAATCGTTATCCTGATAAAAAAATTTTTATTGAAGAAGCATCTAAAGTATATGAAAATGTCATTTTAGCTGAAGATCTTAAAACTTTTTCCATATAAATAAATGGATTATAACTTATAGAAATATGAAAAAAGAAGATTTAGGTCATTTACGGAAAACCTACCTAAAGGGCTCTTTAGGACCCAAAGACATTAAAGACGATCCCATTTCTTTTTTTAAAGAATGGTTTAGACAAGCAGATCTGTCCCCCGAAATTGAAGAGGCAAACGCAATGACCCTATCAACTTTGGGTTTGGACAATTTCCCGAAAGGAAGAGTTGTTCTTTTAAAATCTTTAACTGAAGAAGGTTTTGTTTTCTACACTAATTATCAAAGCGAAAAGGCATTAGGAATAGAGCACCATTCTAAGGTTGGAA
>Ga0102855_1000458_pt1 | contig 13555 bp, 10 predicted proteins | sample Colrivmet1370B02_FD_78450 | JGI IMG/M metagenome (GOLD analysis project Ga0102855, IMG submission 78450) | Estuarine microbial communities from the Columbia River estuary - metaG 1370B-02 | ecosystem: Environmental > Aquatic > Marine > Intertidal zone > Estuary | place: USA: Columbia River...
TACCCATAATTATAGCAGACGGTAATGACGAGGTTAGTTTAAAAGAAATGATAATTAGAACTAAAGTTATTTGTACTACTGTAGGTCCTTACGCTATATATGGATCTAAACTTGTTTCTTCATGTGTTAATCACGGAACAGATTATTGTGATCTTTCAGGAGAAGTACAGTGGATGCGAAAAATGATAGACCAACACCATGAGACTGCAAAAATAAATGGAGTTAAAATTGTTCATACCTGTGGTTTTGATTCTATCCCTTCAGATATGGGAGTTTATTACACTCAAAAAGAATCGCAAGCCCAAACGGGACAGCTAGCAAATAAGATACAAATGCGAGTGGCTGGAATCAAAGGAGGTATTAGTGGAGGAACATATGCTAGTTTGACTAAAGTTTTGGAACAGGCTTTTCTTGATAAGGAAATATATAAAGTTCTAACTAATCCTTATGGACTAAATCCAATCGAAAAATCTAAGGGAGATGATGTTCGAGATTTAAATAGCGTTGTATACGACGAAGTTTCAAAAAGCTGGATAGGCCCTTTTGTTATGGCTGGTGTCAACACCAAAGTTGTTCGTCGTTCGAATGCGTTGAGCGGATATATTTACGGAAAAGACTTCCGTTATGACGAGGCTATTATTAGTGGAAAAGGTCTAAAAGGAAAAATTAAAGGATATTTAACGGCTCTTCCATTATTAATAATGACTGCGAAACCAGAATCTTTTCTTAAGAAAATTGTAAATAAAATCTTACCCAAACCAGGTGATGGACCAACTAAAGAAAAACGTGAAAATGGATTTTATAATTTGAGATTTTATACAACTCTACAAGACGGTTCTAAAGCTTTAGGGAAAGTAACTGGAGATATGGATCCTGGTTATGGATCAACATCAAAGATGCTTGGTGAAGTTTCTGTTTGTTTAGCTAAAGATAATCTCTCAGATGTAAGTGGTGTTTTAACTCCATCAATAGCAATGGGTGACTTTCTTTTGAAACGATTAGAAAATAGAGCAGGATTATCTTTTAGTTTTAAAAAATTTTAGAGGCTAATTTATAAATCGAATGTGATTCCAGTACGCGTAATTTTTACCCTTTTGGTATAACATTTATGGTATTTTATATATACCTTTTGATGAAACTATATATTAAATATAACTACAGAAGTATTGATTTAAATAACAAATCATTTCAAATGCCAATAAATTGAATTATCATGAATAAATCTAAAAAAGCAATAATTGTTGGTGCAAGTTCAGGAATAGGAAAGGCTCTTGCTCGAGAATTAGTCAAAAACAATTATTCTGTTGGAATAACAGCCAGGAGAGAAGAACTACTTTTAAAATTACAAAAGGAATATCCTGAACAAATTCATTATGCAAGCTCTGACTGTACCAAGCCAAATGCATTGGAGGATATTGAAAAATTAACTACAGAATTGGGGGGATTAGATTTATTTATTATCAGTGCAGGTAGAGGCGCATTAAACTTAAAGTTAGATTTTGATCTGGAAGACAAAATCAATAAGTTGAATGTAATTGCATTTACTAGTTTGGTGAATTGGGGAATGCTTTTTTTTGAGAAACAAGGCTATGGACATTTAGCAAATATTTCTTCCGTTGCATCACAAAGAGGCGGTGGTTTAGCCCCTGCTTACCATGCATCAAAAGCATACCAAGCAAGTTATTTGGAGGGTTTGGCTCAAAGAGCAGCCCATGGTAAGTCAAATATTGATGTTACAGATATACGACCAGGATTTGTCAGAACTCCAATGACTCAGGGACAGGAAATGTTTTGGACATCGACCAAAGAAAAAGCTGCTACTCAAATTATAAAGGCAATTAAAAGGAAAAAACGTGTAGTATACATAACTAAAAGATGGAGATTTGCGGCATGGGTTTTTAGAAAAATACCTTGGTTTATTTTTAAAAAAATGTAAATAGAATAAGTTAAGATATACCAAGTATAAGTTAATATAATGTCATACAGTTAAGAGAACTTTTTTAACTCAACCATGGCAGAAAAAAATTTTTTGTTAATGACGGGCTTTATGTCAGAATTAAAATCAATTGTTTTTTATTTTTGTCATCAAATCAAAACTAGAAAAAATAATACTACTTAAAAAGAACTTTAGAATTCACTTTAAAAAAGGAATTTAGATCACTTTTTTCTATTACTCTATTTTCCTTCTGAGTCTTGAAATTCAAAATATTTCGGAAACATCTAGTATTGATTGTAGAACCTTTTTTTAATTTTTAAGAATAGGGTTTTAGACTTTTTTTAAAAAGTTTATTGTTTCCGTAACCTTATCAAAAATGGCACCCCGGTAAAGATCGTGTAAGTCTAGCCTTTATTACATATGAAGATAAAGTATTACATATGCTTAATATTTTTTTTAGCTTTAGGGTATAATAAACTTATCAAATGGCTAAACTGAACAAAAAAGGACAGGGACAAAGAAATCTAAGAATTAAATTAGCTATTATTATTTCAATATTAATTAGTCTATCATGTACTGACAGGCAAAAAGAATATGAACATCCAAATATTGTTTATATTCTAGCCGATGATCTTGGCTATGGAGAATTAGGTGTTTTTGGACAAAAAATAATAGAAACCCCTAATATTGATCAATTAGCAAAAGAGGGAATGATTTTAACCAATCATTATTCTGGTTCTCCTGTTTGTGCTCCAGCACGAGCAGTATTATTAACCGGTCTACATTCAGGGAATAATCCAGTTAGAGGAAATGATGAATGGAAAGAGAGAGGAGATGTTTGGAGTTTTGAGGCAATGTTTAAAAACCCTAAACTTGAAGGTCAAAGGCCTATGCCTGATTCAACAATAACTGTAGCTAATTATTTAAAATTAAATGGCTACAAGACCGGAATGGTAGGTAAATGGGGTCTTGGTGCCCCTAACACAAAGAGTATTCCGAACAATAAGGGTTTTGATTTTTTCTATGGATATAATTGCCAAAGACAAGCTCATACTCTTTACCCTAGTCATTTATGGAAAAACAAAGAAAGAGACATTCTTAATAATATGATTGTTGATAAAGGCCCTCTTGAAAAAGGTCTGGATCCAAATAATTCTGAAAGTTATAAACCTTATAATCAAAACGATTATGCGCCGACTTTAATGCATGACCAGGCATTAAAATTTATAGATAGAAATAGAGATAATAAATTTTTTCTTTATTATGCCAGTCCTCTACCACATCTTCCCCTTCAAGCTCCTAAAAAATGGGTAGATTATTATAGAGAAAAATTAGGAGAAGAAAATCCATACCTTGGTGATAATGGATATTATCCTAATCAATATCCAAAAGCCACTTATGCTGGGATGATATCTTATTTAGATGAACAGGTGGGTGAAATTGTCACAAAACTCAAAGAAATTGGAAAATATGAAAACACAATAATTGTTTTTACTAGTGATAATGGTCCAACTCATGTAGGACAAGTTGATATTGATTTTTTTAATAGTGCTGGAATTTTTGTAAACTCTAAAAAAACTGTGAAAGGTAGTGTTAATGAGGGTGGAATTAGAGTTCCTACAATTGCGACTTGGCCAATGAAAATAAAGAGTGGAACTATATCGGATCATCCAAGTACTTTTTACGATTTCTTTGCAACGGTTTCTGATATTATAGGTAACCCACTTTCTAATAGAACCGATGGTATTTCCTATTACCCCAGCTTAATCGGAAAAGAACAAAAAGTACACGACTATCTTTATTGGGAATTTCCTGCTTACGGAGGACAACAAGCAATTAGAATTGATAAGTGGAAAGGCATTAAACGAGATCTGTTTAAAGGGTCTGCTGACTTACAATTATTTGATTTATCTAAAGATCCTAAAGAACTTAATAATGTTGCAGTTAATCATCCAGATTTAGTCGATAAATTGGAAACATTATTAAAAGAAGCGCATACAAAAGCTACAATCCAAAGATTTAATATTCCTGTCCTAGATCAATGATGAATTTAAAAAAACATTCTTTTAGGTAACTAAAAACAAACACAATGAAAAATCACTTTTTAACTGCTCTTCTATTTTTATTCCTTAGTTCATGCAATTATGGAGTTCAACAACAACCCCCAAATTTTATTATTATTTATGCTGATGATTTAGGTTATGGCGATGTGAGTTCATATGGCGTGGGGAGATTACAAACGCCTAACATTGATAAAATCGCAAATAACGGTTCTCGTTTCACCAATGGCTATTCAAGTTCAGCTACTTGCAGCCCCAGTCGATATGCGCTTCTAACAGGAACATACCCCTGGAGAAATAAACGTGCCAAAATTTTAACTGGTGCTAATTTGATTATTGACAGCTTAGAGATGACATTACCTAAAATGTTTAAAGATAAAGGCTACAAGACAGGTATAGTAGGCAAGTGGCATCTTGGCCTTGGAGACTCTAAAATCGATTATAATCAAAGAATCAGTCCTGGACCAAACGAGATTGGTTTTGATTATAGTTTTATAATGCCAGATACTCAAGACAGGGTTCCTACAGTATATGTTGAAAATGGAAATGTTATAAATCTTAATCCAATGGACCCCATTCAAGTCAGTTTTAAAAAAAACTTTGAAGGCCAGCCAACAGGAAAAAAAAATCCCGAACTACTTTCCATGAAATGGCATCACGGACATAATGGTTCTATTGTTAATGGGATCCCAAGAATTGGATTTATGAAAGGGGGGAGGGAAGCCAAGTGGAGCGATATAGATATGGCAGATGAATTTTTAATTCAAGCTAAAAATTATATTAATAATGTGAAAGGGAGTCCTTTCTTTTTATTTTACACTTTACAACAGCCTCATGTACCGAGAACTCCACATCCCAGATTTGAGGGTTTGTCTGGAATGGGACCTAGAGGAGATGCCATTATAGAAGCAGATTGGTGTATTGGTGAATTGTATACTCATCTTATCAAAAATAATTTATTAGAAAACACTATTATAATCCTATCAAGTGATAATGGCCCTGTACTAAATGATGGTTATTACGATGATGCTTTTGAAAAATTAGGAGGCCACTCACCGTCTGGTAATTTAAGAGGTGGCAAGTACAGTCTCTTTGAAGCAGGAACAAGAGTTCCCTTTATCACATATTGGAAGGGAAATATTATCCCTCAGGTTTCAGATGAAATTGTTTCACAGATTGATTTTCTAAATTCAATAGCTTCACTTATTGGCTCAACCATTCGCTCAGAAGATGGCGAAGATTTAGCAAATATTTTATTTAAAAATTCCGGTACTGGGAGAAATGATTTGGTTCTCGAGGCCATGACTAGAACTGCTTTAAGAAGTCAAAACTGGGTTCTCATTCCACCTTATTCGGGTCCTGATAAAAATCCCAACACTAATATAGAGTCTGGAATCGCTGATGATTTTCAACTTTATAATTTAAATATTGATATCTCTCAGCAAAATAATTTAGCTACTAGTAATCCAAAAAAATTAAATGAAATGATTAAACGTTACAAGTATATTATTGGAATAAAATAAATTATTTAGATAGCAAGCCAATTTTGTGTTCTATGATACCGAAACTATGCTTTTATTAAAAGTAAAAGCGGATTTAATTGCAGGTTTAGTATTTTATTTGAAACTTTTAGAAAGGACTTTTTTTGGCAAGTTGAAAATTACGATAATGTAGGATTAGAAACTGAGCCTATTCATTCCGGAGCTGTAAGTGAAGAAATATATAATCAATATGATATTGGAGGTATTTATTGAGATGATAATAATTTAAACTGCATATTATCTTCATTTAGTTAAGCCTTACGTAAACTTTGCCAATAATGAAACAAGCTACTAATAAAGTACTTAAAGACTTGTCTTTGTTTGTTTGATATTTTTTATTTATCAGTAAACAAATAAATTAAAGCTTTTAATGAGAATCAAAAAATTTATTAGTTTAAAGAATTCCCACCTTTTTCACCAGTTCTAATTCGATAAACTTCATTTATGGGAAGAACGAAGATCTTACCATCTCCTATTCTTTCAGTAGCAGCTGATTTTAAGATGGCATCGATTGTTTTTTGAACATAATCATCATTTACAACTATTGAAATGTATCTTCTTTGAATTTCAGATGTACTGTAGCTTATTCCACGATATACATGTCCTTCTTTTTCATTTCCAATTCCTGTGACATCCCAATAGCTAAAGAAATTAACTTCTACATTATGTAAAGCTTCTTTTACTTCTTTGAATTTCGATTTTCTAATAATTGCTTCTATTTTTTTCATTTTAAATGGATTTAAACTTATTATTCATTTGAGGTATAAGATTTGACACCAAAAGAAACAGCATCAATTCCTGCCTTTTCTTCTTCTTCAGAAATTCTTATACCCATAGTTAATTTTAAAAGATTCATTACAACGTAAGTTAATAGAAAAGAAAATGTCGCAATACTAACGACTCCAATTATTTGCGTGATTAATAGTGAGCTACTCCCACCAAAAAACAATCCATTTTCTTTTGCAAAAAATCCAACAGCAATTGTTCCAAACAAACCATTTACTCCATGAACTGCTATTGCTCCTACTGGATCATCAACTTTCAATCTATCAAAAAATAAAACTGCAACATCAACCAATACTCCTGCGATAAGTCCAATAATAATAGCAGAAAAAGGGCTCACTAAGTTACAGCCTGCAGTAATTGAAACCAATCCAGCTAGAACACCATTAATAACCATCGTAATATCTATTTTTCCATAAGAAAAATAGGTGTAAACCATTGTCGCTATTCCTCCAGCAGCAGATGCTAAAAAAGTATTAACAACCACGTCACCTATTAATTCCCAATTCCCGACTGCTCCTAACGATGATCCCGGGTTAAAGCCAAACCAGCCAAACCATAGTATGAAAGCCCCTACAGCTGCTAAAGGTAGATTATGTCCAGGAATAGTATTTGAGGATCCATCTTCATTATATTTTCCTATTCTTGGTCCTAGAACTATAGCTGCTGCTAATGCAGAAAAGCCACCCATTGCATGAACCGCAGCTGAACCAGCAAAATCATTAAATCCTCTTAAAGCAAGCCATCCATTCGGATTCCAAACCCAATTTGCTACCATAGGGTACATAAATGCACAAAAAATAAAAACTAAAAGTGCATAAGACCATAATTTCATTCTTTCGGCTAATGCACCAGAAACGATTGAAATTGCAGCTATAGCAAATCCAAGCTGCAAGAACCAGAAGAGTTTATTAGAAACCGTTAATCCCAAACCTAGATCTTCATTTGATATTCCTAAATCAAAAGCAAACCACCCATTTGATTTTCCATAAGCAATACCAAATCCAATAATAAAAAAGGCAAGTCCTCCAAAAGTGATATCGATTATTACTTTAGCGATAATACTCATAGTATTTTTAATTCTAACAAAGCCTGCCTCAAGAAGAGCAAAGCCCGCCTCCATAAAAAAGATTAATGCTGCACAAAGTGCTACCCAAACGGTATTAATCGCAAAGACCTGTTCGGTCAGAAGTTTTGAATATTCTTCCATAATTAATTTATAATATAATTTTTCAAATTAAAGAAAATCTTTTAAATGATTAACAGACATATGAATTAATTATTCTAAAATGCCAAAAACCTAAAACACCAGCCAGAGCTTCTCGAAGGTTAGGCGACAACAAACAATGAATTATGCACGATTTTCTACAGAGGTATTATTTCTTATTTCGTTAATTCTTTAATTAAATCAACTTCATTTTGTTTGTATGGAGTTCCATCTTTTCTAAAGATTTCATGAAACCATAATTTTGGTTCAGAACCATCTGGAATGGGTTCATCCCAAGCATATTTTGTATTTGATTTTCCATCAACAAGCCCCCAATTAATAGCGCCTATGTTTTCTTCTTTCAGTATTGGCATAATGTTACTGAATAAACTATTATTTCGGCGAGCCATATATTCTGTACAAATCATGGGCCTTTTATGGGTCTTTAGGGAGTCAATGGCTTTTTGATGCTGTATTTCATCGGTATAATTATGGTAGGTTATGATATCTGAATTTTCAATTTGAATTTTATTTAGGTCAGATAAATCCTTATTCCATACTCCAACAGTTAGTGGTTGAGATGGATTTACTTGTCTTGCCCATTTAAATACACTTTTTAATAGAGGCAATGATTTATTTTTATAGCCTGAATTTCCTGGCTCATTATACAAATCCCAGAGAATAATTCTTCTATCATTCTTAAAAGATTCAAGAATATCTTTGACATATGCCTCAAGTGTAGGGAGTAGATTATCTGATGTAAAGAGTAAGTCTCCAGGATCTCTGACCCACCCTGAGTTATGAGTTCCGGCTTTAGGTTCGGGTTGTTTTCCTGAAGTATATGTAGGGTTCCAGCAATCATCAAAAAACACGAAAAGGGTACTTATATTGTGCTTATTGGCAATGGATAAATAGGTGTTGATTCGTTCTTTAAATCCAACTTTATCAATTTCCCATGCCAGATGGTGAAGGTAAACGCGCATACAGTTTAATCCTATATCTTCAGCCCATCCCAATTCTTTATCTATGGTGTTAGGATCAAAAGTTTCTGCTTGCCAAAATTCCAGTTGATTTATTGCTGTACTGGGATTAAAATTAGCACCCCTTAACCATGACTTATCTTTTCCCCATGCATAGGATTTTTCTAGGGACCATTTTTTAGCGATAGGGAGTTCATTTGTTACACTATTTTGACTTTGTTTATCTTTCTTTTTATTCGTGCAAGCGCTAAGGAAAAACACAAATATAATACAGAAGAATACGAGTTTTATTATTTTTTTAAACATGGCTTTCAGTTTTTAACTTCAAATTTATAAATACAAATTGAAGTATATTGATCATATATATTAAGAATGGTTGAGGGAAAATTAGATTGATTTGGACTGTTAGGAAAATGCTGCGTTTCCAAACAAAATGCGCTCCTATATCCATAGGGGTTTTTGCCCTTTCCAATATCTTTTCCATCTAAAAAATTACCTCCATAGAATTGTAAACCGGGTTCGTTGGTAATAACCTTCATCTTTCTTCCTGAATTAGGTTCTACAATTACTGCTGCAACTTTTAAACCAGAGCCTTCCAGTACAAAATTATGATCGTATCCAAAACCATACTTTAGTTGTTGATTTTCGTCATTAAGATCTTTTGCTATTGGAGTTGGGGCCCTAAAATCAAAAGGGGTGTTGTTAACTGATTCTATACTTCCTGTTGGAATTAAACCCGCGATAATAGGGGTGTAATGTGAGGCGTTTATCTGTAAAATATGGTCATTGATCTTTCCTTTACCTGCTCCATTTAAATTAAAAAAGGAGTGATTGGTTAGATTAATGGGGGTTGCCCTGTCTGTAGTAGCAGTGTAGTTGATTTCTAATTCGTTGTGGTCTGTTAATTTGTAAACGACCGTAACATATAGATTACCCGGATAGCCTTCTTCTCCATCTTTTGAAAGGTATTTTAATTCCAATGCTGAATCTGAAATTTGTTTGGCATCCCAGACGACATTATGAAAGCCTTTTTTTCCACCATGCAAGTGATTGTCTTGATTGTTGGTTGCTAATTTATAGGTGCTATCGTTCAAGCTGAATTTTCCTTTAGCAATTCTATTCCCATAGCGCCCAATTAGGGCTCCAAAATAGATTTCATTTGATTGTAAATAACCCTCTAACGTATCATAGCCCAAAACGATATCTTCGAAGTCTCCAAACTTGTCAGGTACCCATAAGCTAACTACACGACCCCCATAATTTGTAATTTGTGTAACAAGGTTATTTTTATTCGTTAACGTAAATAAATGAACCTGTTTACCATCAATAGTATTTTCAAAATTTTGTTTAGGCAGTAGTTTTAATTCTTTTTGATTCTTTTGACATGAAACATTCAATGTTGCAAGAAGTAATAAAAGATAAATCATTCTCGTGGGGTTAATTTTTTAGAGCGATATTGTTGTTAACGTATTTGTATATGATTTCGCTACATGTTTCATTATACCAAACTAGTAAAAAAAACCAAATGAAAAATTCGCTGTTGTTGAGCTTGACACGAGTGAGCCCTGCCGAACAGTTAAAACAAGGAATTTCAGAAGCACCTTCACTAATCAACTTTAAATAAAACTCCTCCACTTGGGAGGGTATTACTATTTTCTATCGTTTGTTAAGTAAATAAATATTTTTAGTTCTGAAGAGCACCATATATTATTTGATTAAACCTGTCAGATGTAGGTTCGCTTATTAGCTGTGTTTGTTTGTAAATAATCCCTATAATTTTTTGGTCAGGATCTGCAAAATAAGCAGTATTAAAATATCCTCCCCAAACTATAGTTCCTTCACTTCCTTTAGCTCCTGTCAAAACATCACTATCTCTAATAATTCCAGAGATAAGTCCATGACCTAGACCAGGATCGGAAGTATTAGTTATTTTTATAAGTTGGTCTTTCTGGATTAGTTGATTTGTTGAAGGGCTAATTATTTTTTTTGAATTATACGTTCCATCGTTAATAAATATAGATAAAAACTTATAATAGTCTTCTACTGTGCTTGAAAGACCACCTCCTCCAGAATAGAACTTTTTAGCTCCTTCTACAGGATAATTTACATTATATCTAGGATCATTAAAAATAGACCATTGACCTTCCTTTATTGTTAGAATTGGCACGAGTCTATTCTTTTTTTCTTCAGGTAAATAAAAATAGGTGTCTTTCATTCCTAAGGGTCTAAAAATTTCTTTATCTAAAAATTCAGAAAGCGTTTCACCTGATATAATTTCAATTAAATATCCTACAACATCGATTCCTATAGCATAGGTAAATCTTTCTCCAGGTTCGTGATGTAATGGCATTTTTGCCATTCTTTTAATCGTTTCTTCAATTGTCACATCGGAGTCAGAAAAACCTAAAACACCCTCTGGCATAAATTTGTTTTTCTCTTTTACATAGGTTGCTTTTATTTGTGGATTACCGTCTATAAAACCATAACCCATACCTGATGTGTGAGTCAGTAGATTCCTAACAGTTATCTTATTTTTAGTTGGTTTTATGGTGAATGTAGAATCTTTAGAAAAGAATTTATCAAGAATCCCCACATTTTTAAATTCAGGTATATAATTTTCTATTGGATCATCTAAACCGATTAATCCTCTTTCCCATAATTTCATAATCCCTATAGATGTGATGGCTTTTGTCATTGATGCTATTCTAAAAATATCATCTACTTGATAATTATCATTTGTTTCTGGATTTTTTATACCAAATGACTTTTTATAAATTATTTGATTATTTTTTGCAACAAGTACTACTGCTCCTGGTATGGAATTTTTATCGATTGCTTTTTCAATGAGATTATCAATTCGGTTTAACTCAGTAGGATTGAGGAAATCAGATTCTATTTTTGTGTTATTACAGCTTAGAATAAAACAAATAGTAAAAAATAGTATGGTTAAAGGTAGTCTCATTTTAAATGGATTTATGATTAATAATACTCTAAATATATACAAATCCCAGAACTTACTGAAGATGATATGCCTGTGGTTTAAAAGAAAACCCTCCGGTTGGGGAGGGTTGATATTGTATTAAAAATGTATTAATTAGCTCTAGAAACAAACTCCCAAATTACCCTATTATCCCAGCCTTTAGGTAGTTCTCCTTCAAGTTGGCTTAATAATTTTTGATCTACATTTTTTATAGCAGCCTTATTCATCAAGTGATTGATGATTTGTTCCATATTTTCATAAGCATCCCAGAAAAAAAGAGGGGCTAAATCAGAATTTTGAGGTATAATTCTTGTTGCCATTCCCCAAGATGCCATTCCTTCTTTTTTCATATCTCCTTTAAAACTTTTTGAAATTTTGTCAGCAAGAATCATAGCTGAATTTAAATTTTTAGGGAAAGCCCAATTAAAAATAATAAATTTCCCATCTAAATCGTTATCATATCTTTTTTCAGTTTTATAGACATAACTTCCATAACGCTGAATATCTATTCCTCCAAAAAGAATGTCGTTAGGTATTCCATACTTTTTACCGGTATCAAAATATGGTTCTCTTTCTACATATTTTTTTGGACTTTCAAAAACACTTACCCACAAGTAATTTATTTTCTCATCTTCGACTTTTCCAATTCCTTGAACTCTTTTTAAAAGAGCCCATCCCTGAATGATTCCATCATTAACAGCATCTTGAGCCATTCCTTTACCATATTTTTTAATCAACATTTCGAAGTTTTCAGCATCGTCTGGATCAACCATAGCTGGGTTTAAAACAAAAGTTTGTTGAGATAGAACAAAGAAACTAGTTAATAAAAAACTGAAATAAAATATTTTTTTCATTTTAATTGATTTATGATTAATAATACTCAAACATATAAAAAATAATTAAAAAATCACAAATCCTAAAACTTACTCAATAAACAAAGGCGAATATCATATACTTTAGATGGTTTATGGTTGATTAGAGAACCCTTTTGTTAATTCAGAAGGGTTTTTTCATAAACTCTCGGGTAGTCAAAATCCAAGCAATTATTAAAGCAGTTCCACCAAGAGGAGTAACAGGTCCGATCCAAGCTAATGAAAAAGAAAATTGACTTTTAAATGAAAGAATAAAAATACTTCCTGAAAATGCTATTGTTCCCCATAGTATTAAATGGAAAATATACTTTTTTATTTTTGATGTAGTAAAATCAATTGATGAAAGAATTAACAAACCTAATCCTTGATAAATCAAATACCGTAAACCCACTTCGAAACTACTTAGGGACTCAGTACTGAGGATTTTTTTAAAATAATGACTTTCGAAAGCTCCAAGCAACATACCTAAAACCATGAACAAACTTCCGAAAAAACGCATTTTTGTTTTCATTAAAACTATTTGTTTTTTGTAAAGTAATTATTTTTCCAAAGGAAGAACATTATTAAAAAAGTTGCTGTAAAAAAGTATTGAGAAGTTTCATTAAATGGATCTAGGAAGTTAGTTTTATCGTCAACATCCGAAATTCCAATAAGAAACAAAATGATTGCTGTTATAAAAGGGAAATGCTTTAAATGCTTTTTCATACCCCAAAGGTAAAAAATCCCAATTACGAATTTCGCAAAATCATCCAAAGAACTAATAATTAACTTTAGAGGTGTTATCTATTTATTGATATTTTCTTTTAAACCACAGGCATATCATCTTCAGTAAATTCTGAACTTAAAATACACTTTACCAAGAATGAGACAAGCTACTGACGAAGTAAGTGAAGACTTGCCTTTGTTTGTATGATTACCTTAACTAATTAACTTTAGGGGTGTTTTCTATACCAAAAGGGCTAAAAAAAGTGTCGTAAACAAGATAAATAGTCAATAGGACTGCACTGAAAACTGCTGGATAATCAATCCATTTTGGGGTTTTTATTCCTTTCTTTTCTAAAATCTGTCTTCCAAATAACACTGTTAACATGCCAAAAATAGATATAGCAACTAATTCGTGTGTCATAATTATTGATTTATGGTTAATAATACTCAAAAAAAAAAATAACAGGCCTTTGATAAAATTAGATTTAAAA
>Ga0102855_1000460_pt1 | contig 13508 bp, 9 predicted proteins | sample Colrivmet1370B02_FD_78450 | JGI IMG/M metagenome (GOLD analysis project Ga0102855, IMG submission 78450) | Estuarine microbial communities from the Columbia River estuary - metaG 1370B-02 | ecosystem: Environmental > Aquatic > Marine > Intertidal zone > Estuary | place: USA: Columbia River...
GAAAATCCTTCTGCGTCTTTCAAGAAAATTAAAAAGAAAATAGTAGTTAATAACTCAGGCATTGAGCTTGATATAGCGTTTATTGTTGCACCCTTAACCCCGTTTGAAAGGTTTCTCCCTAAATAAGAAGATGCTACATCAAAACCATCAGATGATTTCCAAATGATAATACTCGTAATTATTATTAAAATTATTGGAATAATTATCCCCATAAATTTTTTGTTTTAACAGCCCAAAAGTACATTTTTAATTTCTTTTTAATATTTATTAAACAATTATCTCCTTAAACCAATTTCTTGCTTATATTCATAATGTAATAATTGGTGCTGTGACAACAGCTTATGTTAAATTTAAAATAGAAAGGAGGTGTCAAATGTCTATAATAAAAAATTCTAAGGAGTTGGTTGGACAAATGGTGCCTTTTGTGCACCTTTTCTAATCACTCTTTTCTAAATTAAAGCAGGTCGATGGACCTGCTTTTTTATTTCTTAATTATTTTATGAGAACTCCCACCAATCATTAAGATATATAATTGAGGTTCAAGATTAGAAATATTAATCTTGGGATTTGATGTATTAATATTTCCATTCATTACCATTTTTCCAATGGTAGAAAAAATACTATAACTTAAGTTGCCTTTATCTAATGAGTTAATCGTTATGAAATCTGAGCTTGGGTTTGGAAATATTTTTATTTCTAAATCGCTTGTCGAAATTACATTTGTAGAAGCACAATTTATTAAGCCGTTAATATCATACTTAGATACAAAGTTCCAAATTTCTGCAGAGGCACTAATATCCATATTTCCAAATGTTCCTGGCCAATCATGATCTCCGCCAATTACCTTTAATTCTTCTACTCTAACACAATTATCCCCATTTTCCCATACTCGCCTTTGAACAGTACTACCGTCAGAAGTATTAATATTTGGTAATTGAGAAATTATAGGAACACTATCTGTATTATTTTGAGTAGACCAGTAAGTTGAAATTTCGCTTGCTGACATATAGTATGGGGAAAATCCGCTATACATTGAATGAGGATTCATATCAACAGTACCAGGGATAAACATTATCGCTGTAGGATGAGAGGGAGAACATACCGGAAAACCATAACCATTAGGAGCTGGATTATTTCTATAAATATCAGTCATCATCGAACCTGATACTGATGCAACAGCTGCAATTCTGTTACTTAACCTACAAGCAAGTTCGTAGCTAAAAATTCCACCTTCAGAATAACCGCAGGCATAAATTCTGTCATTATCGACATTAAATTCTAAGTTTAAAGTATCTATTATTGCATCAACAAAATAAATATCATTGTATGTAGTTGGAACTTTGTGCATCCAAGCACCATCAGAACCTGATGGATAAATAGCAATGAAATTGGCAGTATCAGCTATCGGTCTCATATCATTTAATCCAATCATAGCTTGACCATCATCGCTTCCACCATGAAAACTAAATAGTAAAGGATAATTTACACTTCCATTGTAAGATGCTGGGATATACACAATATAATTTCGGTTTTCACCATCAAAAAATAAAGTTTTGTTAATTTGTTGTTGACTAAAGAGATTAACATATAGAAATATTGCAAATAGAGATAGAAATATTTTTTTCATGTTTTTTTTTAATTAGTTCTAATCTAATTATTTTTTTTAAAAAAAATAAAATGTCAAACTTTAATCTTAAAAAAAAATGTGAAATCCAATATAGGTTGCTAAGTCAATCTCCTTGTTCTGCTGCATATATCTTAGTGTTTGACATAGTATGAAATGCGTAATCATAAATTGTAAGTGTGTCGTTATGTTGACTGCATTTTAATCTAATCCAACCATATTTATAATTATTTCCATCTGGAATTCTAATTCCTAGATATTTTTGGCCTTTACCATTAAATTGCCCAGCATTTGCAAATGTTCCCAAGACAACACTATTGGAACTCCAAGATGAATTAGAATCAATAATAGTATGCTGATCACAAGCATCAGGATAATTAAAAGTAGAATTATCTAGAAATTCAATAGTTGGAGAAATTGCTCTTACAGCTAAAGAGTCAAAATTAGCAGGTAAAGCATTTAGATTAAATAAATTAAGATCAATTATTTCAAAATAAAGATCAGTAACCTCATTTTGATCAATATCCATATATAATTTTCCAGTTGATACAATAGAAGTATTAATATCACCGGATAAAATACTATCTATATGATTTGAAATAGGATCGTTACTCGCCATAATAGAATCAATACTGGTTAGAAATATATATTCTCTATCAATATTTTTATACAAAATATTATAGTTGCATGTTCCATCACTATTATTTGCTTTTGCATTATAATTTACAGCTGTTGGATCTGTACATCCATTTTTGTCACAGCTGGCAAATAAACATACTATAAATGTTAAGACTAATAAATAATAGTTTGGTTTCATTTGATTTTTTTTAAATCTAATTATATATATATCTTTTTAAATTATAAAATAAAACTAGTTTAAATATTTTCAAATGAGTTTAACATATGGTTAAAATAATTTATTTTTCTTTTTTAAATTAACAGCATCTAACCAATAAATTAATTTGAAAGATAAAGTATTCATAGGACCATTGTCTATACTATTAGAAAAAGTAGACCAGTAGTTATTGTTAATATTTTCATCGTTTATAAAAATAGAGTTTTTCCATACTATATTAATTTCACTTCCTGGAAGAAATACCCACCTAAATAGCATATCAATGGTAAAGGCATTATAATTTATATCGTATACAGAATTTCCATTTATGTCATTTCCAGAATAGTTGTCTAAATTTAATAGTCTTCCATCTTCTAAAAGTTCAGAAAAACTATTGTATTTAATTTTAGCGTTATAATTTCTAAGTCTAAAAGTAATTCCAATCCTATTGGTTAAAGTATAGTCAACTCCTAATGTTTGAGTAGTAGTTATTCTATTTCTGTTTCCAAAAATAATTCCATTATGGGAGAATTCTGGATTCCCAAAATCTACCGCATATCCTTCACTATTGTTTTGGAATTTCTGCTCCCAATAGTGAATTAAACTTAGCTGATTTGTAATTCTTAATCTATTTTCAAAATCATAATTCCATTCCCACCAATTATTTCTCTTTACAAATACATAACCAAGTCCAAGATCTAATGCAATTCTTTTTTGATAATTAGAAGAAAACCAAGCTCTGGTAGTTGTCCAGATAGGACGAATAAATTTTTCTTCACCAATAATATCACCTCTTGGTTCAAAATAATCGTTGGATTCATTTAATGTTCCATTTAATCTAATTCCAAATGCATTAAACGAATTTGAAACTACAGTTGCATTTGCACTCCAGAAATTTCCTGAAAATAGGCTAGGGGCATAAAGCCATTCTCTTGAAAAAGAAGCTTTTGTGAAAATTTTATTTATCTCCCCAATTTTAGGATTGAAGTTTCTATAACCAAAATTAAATTCAGCAACTCGACTATTATTTGCTCTTAAAAAACCTAAGTCATTTGGATCATATGTTTCAGACTCTTCATAATATTCTAGGCCATAAGTTATGTTGCCCCTTTGCTTACCAGTTTCTATTGCCCAAGTATGACCTAATTCATTATTATTTTCCTCTAAAATATTTGAAACTACTGATTTTGCAGCAATAAAATAATTGTTATTCGGAGTGTTAAGTTTAGTATTTATTCCACTGACATTAGCATCATAGAAATCCCCAGCTCTCCAGACATTTGTATTTGTAAATGTTAAAGAACCATTATTTTTAAGATTTTGATCTAATACTAAAACATTATAGTTAGTTAAAGGACTTATAGAAATATCTCTAAATGAACTTTCTATATTATTAAATACAGTCGCTTTTTGTTCTGCAGTAATTCCATTGAAAATAGCAACTCCTAAACCGTTATTTAGTCTTCCAGAAATTTTACTAGCGTTTATCAATGGAACGGATGTAGGTATTGCTGTTATTTCTTCATTTTCATTTAATTGATTATCATATAACTTGGATGTGGGTTGAACACCAATTCTTCTACTATAGAATAAGTTTGATTTATTAAATAGCTCTGTACCTTCGGTAAAAAACTGTCTATTTTCATTAAACCTAATTTCAAATGGGCTAATATTTAATACTTGTTGGTCAAATATTACTTGTCCAAAGTCAGGTAATAACGTTACGTCCAAAGTGAAAGCTTCATTAACGCCATATTTCACATCTAAACCTCCATTTATATTAGATAAAGTTTTACTGTTTTTAGAAAATGATGTGTAACTCGATAAAAAAGGAATAAATGCTAATCTAATAGGTGGAGTAATATCTTTTATTCCTTGTACAACTCCACTTTCTAATAAAAAATTTTCTAAATCTGGATTTACAGGACTCCAAGTATTTTCCTCACGAAATCTACTTATTTGTCTTGCAAAATTAATATTCCAAGATTGAATTTCTTCGTTAGGAAATCTAAGTGCAGAGTAAGGGATTTTAATTTCGGCAAACCAACCTTGATCATTTATTTTTGTTTTACTTCTCCATACTAAGTTTAGTAAGTCATTAAACTCTTCACTAAATATTTTAGCATCTGATTGAACACCTCTACTACTTATTCCAAAGTAAAACCCGTTCTGCTTGTCGTTATAGGTATCTATGAATATCCCAAAAAAATCTAAGTTGGGATTATAATCATCTCTTAAAGAAAGTACTCTCGATAAAGAATCAGGATTGTCAAAGCATTTTACCCCAAAATAAATAGCTTCTTGATCGTGGAGCATAGCAACTAGTGTCTTTTTTGATGGCTTTTTACCAGGGAATGGTTTCATCTGAGTAAATCCTGACGTCCAATTAGCTTTTAACCAATCAGGTTCTAAAAGATTGCCATCTAATACAATATCATTTGATTTTTTTTTTGATGTTATTTCTTTCTGGCTTTGAATATTTATAATTGTGAAAAAACTAATTAAAAAAAAGAATTTATACATCGTGACAAAATTAATATTTGTCACAAAAAATATCTATTTAAAACCAATAAGTATTTAACAATGAATTCTTCTTAAAAAAATTAACTTTTAAATCTATCTAAATTCATTACTTTATTCCAAGTTTTGATAAAATCTAAAATAAATTTTTCTTGGTAATCATCACTTGCATAAACTTCACAAATGGCTCTAAGTTCAGAGTTAGAACCAAAAATCAAGTCTGCTCTAGAAGCTCTCCATTTTAATTCATTAGAATTTCTATCTAAGCCCTCATATTCATTTTTAGATCCATCTTTTAGCTGCCATTTTGTGTTCATATTTAAAAGATTAACAAAAAATGCATTATTTAATTTCCCGGGATTTTTAGTTAAAACTCCCATATTATTTTCTTCATAGTTTGCGTTGAGAACTCTTAATCCTCCAATTAGTACTGTCATTTCAGGAGCTGATAAACATAATTGTTGCGCTTTATCTACTAATAATTGCTCAGCAGTTAAAATGTAATCGGTTTTATGATAATTTTTAAATCCATCAGCAATTGGTTCTAAATAATTAAAAGATTTTAAATCTGTATTTTCTTGAACGGCATCTGTTCTTCCATAATTAAAAGGAACTTTAAAATCATATCCTGCTTTTTTAATTGCATTTTCAATAGCTGTGTTTCCTGCCAATACTATAAGATCTGCCATGGAAATTTTTACAGATTCAGAATTAAAATCAGACTGAATTTTTTTAAGTGTAGCTAAAACTTTCTTAAGTTGAGTAGGATTATTACAATCCCAATCAATTTGTGGTTTAAGTCTTATTCTTGCACCATTGGCGCCCCCTCTTCGATCTGAAATTCTAAATGTTGACGCTGAGGACCAAGCAGTTTCTATAAGTTCATTATTTTTAAGACCAGAATTTAAAATCTCTTTTTTTAAATTTTCTATTTTTTCGCTACTAACTAATTTGTAATCTACTTTAGGTAAAGGATCCTGCCACACAAATTCATTTTCAGGAATTTCTGGTCCTAAATACGTTGATTTTGGTCCCATATCTCTGTGGGTAAGCTTAAACCAAGCTTTCGCAAATGCTAAATCAAACTCCTCAGGATATTCCAAGAATCTCCTAGATATTTTTTCATATGCAGAATCAAATATTAGAGATAAATCAGTAGTTAGCATTGTAGGCTTGTATCTAACTCCAGATTCAAACGCATCTGGAACCATCATTTCAGATTCTTTAGCAACCCACTGATTAGCTCCTGCTGGACTTTTAGTAAGTTCCCATTCATGCTCAAATAGACTAATGAAATAGCTATGACTCCATTGTGTAGGTGTAGGGGTCCAAATTACTTCAAGACCAGATGTTATAGCATCTTTTCCTTTTCCAGTCTCATATTTACTTTTCCACCCTAAACCCTGCAAAGTAATATCTGCACTTTCTGGTTCTGCTCCTAAGCTATCGCCACTTGCTGCTCCGTGAGTTTTACCCAAGGTATGTCCTCCAGCAATTAAAGCTACAGTTTCCTCATCGTTCATTCCCATTCTTCCAAAAGTTTCTCTTATGTCAATAGCAGCTTTCACAGGGTCTGGGTTTCCGTTAGGTCCTTCGGGATTAACGTAAATTAAACCCATTTGTACTGCAGCTAAAGGTTGCTCTAATTGTCTATCTTCAGAATATCTTTCATCATCCAGCCATTTTTTTTCTGATCCCCAATAAACATTGCTTTGTGGTTCCCAAACATCTTCTCTACCAGCAGCGTAACCAATAGTTTTAAAACCCATATCTTCCAGAGCTACATTTCCAGCTAGAATCATCAAATCTGCCCAAGATATTTTTTTTCCATATTTCTTTTTTATGGGCCAAAGTAATCTTCTTGCTTTGTCTAAATTGGTGTTGTCTGGCCAACTATTTTGAGGTGCAAATCGTTGTTGACCAGTTCTAGTTCCACCTCTTCCATCACCAGTTCTGTAGGTACCAGCACTATGCCAAGCTAATCGAATAAATAACCCTCCATAATGACCATAATCTGCTGGCCACCAATCTTGAGAAGTATTCATTAATTTTATTAAATCTTTTTTAAGTCCGAAGTAGTCTAATTTTTTGAATTCATCCGAATAATTAAAACTTTCTCCTAATGGATTAGACTTTAAAGAATTTTGACGTAAGACAGTTAAATCTAGTTGATTTGGCCACCAATCTCTATTAGTATTAGATTCTGTTTTTGTTGTTAAACCACTTGACTTGGTACTTCCAAAATGCATTGGACACTTAGAAGTATTATCATTGTTTGAAACTTCGTTTTTTTCAGAACAACTAAAAGCCAAAAAAAATAACGACACATAGAATACAAAATTTTTCATGTTTTTTTTATAATTTAAGAAGCATTTTTTATTTATGAAAATTTTATTGCGAAAATTTTAAAATAATCAAATAATTTTATTTCTTATTTGGTCAATAATTAAAGTATACTTTATTGCTTTGATATGGGAATAAAATATATTTTAAGTTCCTTGATAGTTTTTAAAATGACAATTGATTTAGTTTAATCTTTTTTCATATTATAATTAACTTTGAGTAAAAAAAATCTAATGAGTTCATTTGAAATTAAATATCAAGGAAATTTAAGAACTACTGCCAAACACTTAGGCTCCGGATCTATTATTGAAACAGATGCCCCTAAAGATAATCATGGACTTGGAGAAACTTTTTCACCAACTGACATGGTTTGTACAGCCTTAGCTAGCTGTATTCTAACTATTATGGCAATAGCCGTTGAGAAAAATGGGATAAATATTAATGGAACTAAGGCCATGGTCACAAAAACAATGGGAAATAACCCTAGAAGAATTTCTAAAATTGACATTGAGCTAACTTTTACTAAAGATTACGAAACAAAAACCAAAATAATATTAGAAAGAGCTGCTTTTAATTGCCCAGTTCACCAAAGCTTATCTGAAAAAGTAGAGAAAAATATATTATTTCATTACCAAAATTAGTGGCTGATAATTATCTTGCCTGATGACCTTTTATTATTTGTATCAGTAAATGAAATATGATATAAATTATTGGATAAGTAAGATAAGTCCAATTTAAAATCTAATCCTGTTTCAAAATTTTCATATACTTTTTGTCCGTAGATATTGGTTAGTACTATATTTTTTATTTCACTAACAGAACTAATAAATAATATATCTCTTGCAGGATTTGGATAAATCTTGACGTTTTGGTTAACAACAGCGTTTTCTAAACCAACAAAGTAGCATGGTTGTACTGTTACACTGGAACTTGTAATATTTGTAGCATCAATTATTATATTTCCTGAACCGTCTAGCACACTATAGTACTCGTCAAAACCATTAAGTCCGTTAGCAATAACTTTTACTTCATCATTTCCTCGAACTCCAAAAGAAATAGGTTCTTTAAGTCTGTATCCACCTCCAACGAAAGATCCAATATATTTAATATTATTATTTATTTCTATTTCTACATTGCCCTGCCAATTCCCAGCAAAAGCTTTTCTCATAATTAAAGTATAAATATCGCAAAAATCATCAGTTGAGTTTGGAGCAGTCTCACATGCTTGGTATCCATAGGTGTTTAATGGAGGGTCATTACTTCCAGTACCTTGTTCGTTAGCAATTACAGTATTATAAGGATCGTAAAGAATATATTGTAAATCTGATCCCCCAGGTCCACTAGTAGAAAAATTTATAACAATGTCTAGAATATCGCTAGAATCTAAAGGGAAACTAAATGTTTGTGAGTTTCCAACTCCTGGAGGTATTGTATAGGTTTGATATAAATTATTGTTGATTTTTACTTTTGCAAACGAGTTTCCCCAAGATGAATTACCATTAGCAGAAAAAGTATTAATTAGTTTTAAATTATATATTCCACATGGATTTCCAGTTGAAAAATAAATGGTTGTAAAAGTAAAAGGACCAGTCCAATTACTTAGTTCGCTAGGGTTACAAACTTCTTGAACATAATAATCATAAGTGGTTATACTACCTAAACCAGAAAGTAAGTAACTAAGGCTATTTATATTAGGAACAATGGTTCCGCTTCCTTGACTAAATCCAGTAGGTCCCCATTCGACATTAAAAGTACCACCAAACGGGCTAGAACCACCAGTCCAATTTATTAAAGCACTACCTGCAGTTGATGTATTTGAAGAAAGATTCGAAGGGGCAGGGCAGTTTACGCAAGCTTCAATACCCGAAATACTATTTGGAATAGTTTGAACAGCTCCTTCTTCAAATATCAAAATGCCATTTTCATCAAAAACTTTATAAGAATTTTCTTCTGGATATCCACCAGGATTATAAATGATGTCAATTACATCAGCAATATTAGCGGGAATCTGAAAAATTTCCGGTCCTCCACCTGTCAAAATGGTAAGTCCGGTTAAAGCTGTATTACCATTAATTATAACATCTATAGACCCACCATTCCAACCATCACTGTAAGAGTCAGATAATTCTAAATTGAAAATTCCACAAGATCCAGGTGCAACTGATGTAGTAAATGAAAAGGGACCTGCCCAAGTGCTTATTTCATTTGCACTGCAGACTTCTTGAACATAAAAATCATAAGTCGTTCCATTATTTAATCCATTTAACAAATAACTGTTGGTAGAAATACTATTGATTATATTTCCACTTCCAAGAGCAAAACCTGCATTTCCCCATTCTAAATTAAAGTTTCCGCTACCGCTATTCCATTCAAGTAATGCAGTTCCGGCATTAGAAGTATTTGCAGAAAGATTACTAGGTGGTGGACAAGATGTACATGCAACAATTCCAAAAGTACTAACTGGATTTATATTAGGAATAAACCCAAATAGACCTTGACCTACAATTACATTCCCACTTTGATCAATTAAATTATAAGTATTTTCTTCAGGATACTGATTAGTATTATAAATTAAATCTATTACATCATTTGAGTCTGTAGAAAATATAAATACTTCAGGTCCATTACCATTAACTAATGTCACATTTTGGAACACACTTCCATTGATAACAACATCAATAGAGCCACCGTTCCATCCATCTCCAAATGAATCGTATAATTCTAATGTGTAATTACCACATGTTCCTCCATTATTTGGATTATTTGTACTAAAAGAATATGGTCCTTGCCAAGTACTATTTGTATTAGAATCACAAATTGCTTGAACATAAAAATCATAATTTGTATTGTTTATTAAAGAACTTAAACTATAGTTTGTGGTGTTTAGTCCGGTTATTAAATTTCCGTTTCCGATTGTAAAACCACTATTTCCCCATTCTAGGTTCCAAGAATTCTCATTGGAGCCCGGTTGCCAAAATAAATCTGCAGAGGTTGGTAATATATTACCTGCATTTAAAAATATTGGACTTAAACAAGGATTACTGTTTTGACATGAAGAGTTGGAATTATGATTTAAAAAATCTAAATCGTCTAAATTAGAAGCAGAAATAATATCTAGAAGTGTATCTCCAATTGGATCTAAAATTGTAAATGATATTTCATTATCGTAATTACCAGAATGCCAGATAAATTCCATAACAGCTCCAGAAGTTGAATATACGGAATCAAGCGTGAAACTTTGATTGCAATCGAAATTCCCAACAAAACTCCCATTCATATTTACTTCTAGGTAAGCACTATTCCAGCCATCACCATAGCTATCGTACATGTACATTAAATAATGACATTGAGAGTGAAGGGTATTGGTAATAGAAAAAAAGAATAACAGAAAAGAATAAAATACTTTACGCATAATTATAGTTTGATATATATTGTGTTTAATTATTTTAACTAAACCCTAAACAAACTTAATAAAAGATTAAGAAAGTTCTCTTAACATATGATAAAAACGATTTTTAATTTGTTATTGTAACGATAAATAAAGTATTAAGTGAGGGTTTAAAATACATACCCAACTCTAAAGGAAGGCATGGCTTCAAGAGTTATCAAAGAATTTGAATAGCTGATTCCATAACCAAAAATAATCTCTAAGTTAAAATGATAAGTTATATTTCTTCTTATTCCAAAAGTAGGAGTGAGGGTATGAAAATAAATTTCTCCATTTTCTAAATTATTTAAAATATTAAAATTGGTTCTTAATGAAATATAGTTTGCAGCATTATTTTTAATGTTTTTATTTTTGCTTTCTCTTTTTGTAAGGTTGAAATAATACTTGGGCTCTAAAAATACAGATACTTGATTTTTTAAAGAGTCAAAACTTTGCTTAATCGCAAACCTTAGTCTGTACTCACTCCCAACTTCTGTTCTTAAAGCAAATTGATTGTGAAGTTTTAATTCATGATTTATCCAAGTGCCAAAATAGCCTGTTTGTATGGATAAAATTGATTTTTCTACACTAACTTTTTCAGAAGATTTTTTTTGAGAAAATTTAATGGAGCAAAATAAGTAGAATATTAAAAATAAAATAAATTTGTTCATAAGCTTATATAGCCTTCAAAATAGGTTATTGCTTTACCACTTATTTCAACTCTATCTTTTTTTAGTTCGCAGGATAATTTACCTTTTCTCTCAGAAATTTGTTGAGCATTCATCCTTTTTTTAAGGATTTCATTTGACCAATATGGGGTTAATGTACAATGTGCCGACCCCGTAACAGGATCTTCTAAAATTGTAGCTTGTGGAGTAAAAAATCTAGATACAAAATCACAATTTTCTCCTCTAGCTGTTACTATTACACCGCCTGGGTTAATATTAATTTGATCAAATACTTCTCTATTTATAACGATATCTTCTATTTCTTTTTGATTTTCATAAACCAATAAATAATCTCTTGCTTTTAGGACTATTTTTGGTTGGACATTCAAAGCATTTTTTATTTCATCTGGTAGCGAAGCCGATATGGGATCTCTTCTTGGTAAATCTATTAAATAGAGTCCATTATTTAAGGATACTTCTAATTCTCCACTCAATGTTTCAAAGATTACTTTTTCAGACTCTAATTTTAGTTCGGAAAGAATACAATGTGCTGTTGCGAGTGTAGCATGTCCACATAAATCCATTTCTATATCAGGCGTAAACCACCTTAAATGAAAGTTTTTTCCTTTTCTAACAAAAAAAGCGGTTTCAGCAACTGCATTTTCTTTAGCAATTTTTAGTAAGACTTCGTCTTGTAACCAGTTCTCTAATAGGACTACACAAGCAGGATTCCCGCCAAATACCTTATCACTAAAAGCATCTATTTGAAAGATAGGTAGTTTCATTTTAAAGAGATTCTAAATTTTTACGAGTGCGTTCATTTTCTAATGCTCCAGTATTTATTGTAGTTACTGGTTCGAATAGCATTATTGAAACTTCATCTTCAGCAATTGGCTTATGTTCAACCCCTTTAGGAACTATGATTATTTCATTTTCTTGGATAGTTTCTGTTCTGTCTCTAAATGCTATTTTTAAGGTTCCTTCTAGAACCAAAAACATTTCATCTTCATCATCATGTTTGTGCCAAATAAATTCTCCTTTAATTTTTGCTAGTTTAATATGTTGATTATTTAATTCTCCAACAATTTTAGGATTCCAATGATCTTTAAATAAGGATAATTTTTTAGAGAGATTGATTTTTTTAAAAACAGTTCTATCTTCATTTTCTGTTTTCATAAATTATATAATCTTTTCTGATTCTTTTTCTTCCAAAGCTACTTCCTTAGGATACTTGACGCTTATTTTATCAAATTGGATGTGAAGCAACAACATTAAGAATCCATAAACGACAGAGCTTACAATAAGAATATTGTTCATTAAGCCATCAGTAGTAAATGATAACCTAATTAAAATAGTTGAAATAATAAATCCAGAATTTCTGAAAATTTCGTGGAATTTATCTGTTTTGTATAAGGAGATAAGAAGCAGAAGAACATCTGCCATAATTAAAACAGTAAAAAACTCATTAAAGAAAAGCTCATTAATATCTTGGATCGAGAAGAAAACTTGATTTACATTAATTAATTCAATATAAACCCATCTAAATAAACTAGAGAATGCTAAGAACATTAATACTGGTAATAATAATAATGCTATAGTTTTCTTTCTTTTTACAAAAACATCTAGATTTTCAATCTTATGTTTTTTAATATTAAGTGATTTGTTTCTTGTGTTGTAATAAGTATACAAGTAGATTATAAAAAATAATACTAGGGTGGATATTAAATCATAGGTAAGTTGAAGATCATATTTTTGATTGAACCAATCTGTTGAAATTTCTAAATTAGCAATGTCCTTAAAAATTCTTCTTACAATAATAAGTGTAATTATTTCATATTGCTTTCTTATATATTGAGAAATAGATCTTGGTAAATAGTAGACAACTAAAAATACTTCATAAACTAATATGAATGAAAAAGGAGTATAAATCGCAGCAATTGGATTGGTGAGCAGATTATCATCTGAAAAGTTTAATACATCAATATGCTTTAAGAAAATTAAAAGTAGATGTATTATAAAACTTGCTATAGATAAGGTTACAAATATTTTTTCAATCTTTTTTTTGAAATCTTCCGAGAAAACGATTGAATA
>Ga0102855_1000464_pt1 | contig 13363 bp, 12 predicted proteins | sample Colrivmet1370B02_FD_78450 | JGI IMG/M metagenome (GOLD analysis project Ga0102855, IMG submission 78450) | Estuarine microbial communities from the Columbia River estuary - metaG 1370B-02 | ecosystem: Environmental > Aquatic > Marine > Intertidal zone > Estuary | place: USA: Columbia River...
AAAAAACAAAAATATAGTTTTAAAAAGCATAAAACTGCAATCGAACAGGAGTACTATTCTTTATTAAAAAAATATAGAGGTCGAACCTTTCGAAGTACAAATGCTTTAATTGGAGAATATTTAAATAATTTCAAAAATAAAGGTTGGACAGTAGATAAAATAATGATGAATTGGTCTTCACCTGAATTAAATGAATGGGCAAAAATTAATCCAGGAGCCCCTCCCAATCCTGATCCAGGTCTTGGTAAGCCTTTTAAATTTTTTAAACCCATTGAATTAAAATCAGGTCATACATTAAATAATTTTAGTGAGTTGGTGTTGCATTTTAAAAAGCAAATACAATTTAAACTAGCACATAGCGTACTCGATATGGTAAACGAAGTTAATTTTCAATATAGAAAAGATGCGAAATTTAATGTATCTGGAATTAGAGAAAATATACAATTATTTACAGATACCGGAAAAGTGAAGCAGATTTACAATGCTTTAATAAAAATGTCTATAGCCCATTTTAAAGAGGTAGAAAATGAAGATATGCCCGTTTTTTATTTGAGTTTTGAGGAGGTCAAAAATAAAATCATCTTTTCAATACATAACATAAATTCTCAGTTCGGAAAATCAGTACATAATATTGAGTCAAGATATGGGCAGGATTTTACAAATTTAATAGACAAGCAAATTAACGGTGTATGTGATTTCTCTTTAACAGCCGATTTTAATGGAGAGTATGCTGATATTAGTATATGGCCACAAAAAAAAGCTAAAATTATACCAGATTTTAAAGGAGTTCAGTTCAATCTAATCTTTTACAGAGCATAATGATTTACTTAATTGATGATAAAAAAATAAGACAAGAAAAGGATTATAATTGGGATGATTTAAAGTTTAAATCATTTCAAGATACGCTAATCCGAATTTTTAACAATAGTGATCTTGATATTTATAAACATGAAATGTTTGCTAAGGGAAATATTATTTTATTCCACGAATCATTCCAGGATAATTCGGAGAATAAAACAGATGTATCTGCAGAAAAAATCAGACAAAAGTTAATTGAATATGTACAGAATAAAGAAATATTATTGGTTTTATTCAGTGGCTCAATAGCTTCAACTAGTTTTAAGGGAAATCTAGCATACACTTCCCCAAGCGTAATTTATAATAATTTGGAGTATATCCTAAACAAAGTTGGAAAGGGTGATGATTTAATAATTCAAAATTTGCTTTTTGGAGCAAATTTTAAAATTGAGATTCTGTTAGAATTAAAAAATAGAATTTGGAAATTTTTGTTTGATAAAAAAGGTGAGATTGAAGTAAATCATAGTTTATATGCACTAATTGAAGAATATAACAATTTAACTGGTAAGCAAATTGAATTAAATGATACTGTAAATGTTGAATACCTTAAATTTTTATTAAATGAATAATTTAATTATTACTGAAGAAAATAGTGCAATAAATCAATTTGACTTCCCTGAAGCAAAAATAATTGAGCTAAACTTAAACATAGAAATGCTGAAAAAAGAAAACGGATTAGATATTTTTTTATCTGATTTTATAGTTGATCATTTAGCACATGAAGTGTATGATACTATTTTAGCACCACTTTCTTTCGGAAATACACTAATTGATTATTTAGGTCTTCGTTTGGCTTTCCATATAAGAACAACAAAAACACCCAACCAGTGTTCCAATATTTATATCTATGGAACAGAGCGAATTGACAACCTTTTAACAAATAATTTTTCAAAAATAATTTATTCTAATGGTGTTAGTTTAATTGATTATTCAAAATCTAAAATAACGCAAGCATTAACAAGTGAATGTGAAAAGTTAAATAGTAAAAACTTGAGTGCTGAAATTTCAAAAATAACATTAAGTATCCCTAAAAATTATTATGACAATCATAGTATAAGTAATGAATGGGCTATTTCTAGATGGTCTAGAATTTTAAATAAAGAAGACGATGATGGTATTGTAAAAGTGAACAGTGCAGTAAACAGTAGTTTATATTTTAAATATTTAAAAACGGTTTATCAAACGCACAAATTAAAACCGATTGATAAAAGTGAGCTTAAAATTAAAAACAATGGAAGGATTTTAGTAATTGATGATGAATTAAATAAAGGCTGGGGGGAAATTTTCGATTATTTATTGGGGGAGTTAAACAATAATTATATAGACAATATTGGATGGAATTTTAACAAGAAAACAAGAGCGAATATTATTGATGAGTCAATGCGTAAAATTATTGATGATAACATTGATCTCGTAATTTTGGACTTTAGATTGCATCCAAATGATTTTGAGGAACAAAATATTGAAGATGTTACGGGATATCAGTTGTTGAAGGAAATAAAAAACTACAATAAAGGAATCCAAGTGATTATTTTTTCAGCAACCAATAAAATTTGGAACTTACAAGAGCTTCAAAAAGAAGGTGCTGATGGCTTCGTAATTAAAGAATCTATAGTGAATAGTTCTCATGAAAATTTCACAAAACAATCTGTTTTGAGATTTAAAAACGCTATTGAGAATGCATTGGAAAGGAAATTTTTAAAAAACATATATTCATTATTAACTCCAATTATTGAAAGATTAGAATTAAATATTGACAAAAAACCAAAAAATTACAATCTCAAAATTCAACAAGGTAAGTTATTGAATTACTTGGAATATTTAGAATCATCAGATTTGTTATTGTATTCAAACTCTAATAAAATAGAATATTGTTTTTTGCAGTTAATTTTAGTAATTGAAGATATCATAAAAGGGTTTTATTCCGAATCTAGTGATAAAAAACAGTATGTTGATGTTTCTATTTATGAAAAAGCAATATGTCTTGAAAAAGACATAGATAAGATTAAGTTAATGCTAAAGCCAATAGAAGGATTAGATAAATTTATTTTGGAAGATAACACTATATATAAGGATAATGCATACTTTAATTTATTTAATAATCAAGGAGATAGAATTCCTTTTAATTATAGACTAAATAGTGTTTTGTATTTCAAGTATAAAATTGAGTTAGATATATGTTATAAATATTCAAGTCTATATAAGCTGAGATCTAAATCTGTGGCTCATATAGGCGGCTCCAAAGTAAAAGAAATCGATATTTTAAATTCAGTAGAATTATTAGATTTATTAATTCAGTAGAATTAGTGCAGTTACACCGCACACTTAAAATTTAAATTTGCTTAAATATATAAATGCTATGAACATATTTAACCACTTCCAACATATAAATTTAACGACTGATCAATCTAATGCGCTTGAGCTAGTGGATAAATTCCTAAATAGTGATGAGCGTGTATTTATATTACAGGGCTATGCTGGTTCAGGTAAAACTACCCTGTTAAAAGGTGTTGTTGATTATCTTCAAAGTATTCAAAAAAATTACGAATTAATGGCGCCAACTGGCAGAGCGGCTAAAGTAATAAATCAAAAAACTGGATTTGAAGCTACAACGATTCATAAAGGCATCTATAGTTTTGATGAACTAAAAGAAATAGAACAAAGTAAAGAAGAAAACGATATCTCCTTTTTGTATCAATTTGAATTAAGAAATAACACAGATGTATACGATTCAATTTTTATAATAGATGAAGCCTCAATGGTATCTGATATATTCAGCGAAGGAGAATTTTTTCGTTTTGGAAGTGGTCATTTGTTAAATGATTTAATAAAGTTTGCTCGTATACAGGAATCAACAACTACAAGTAAAATTATTTTTATCGGTGACCCGGCACAATTACCGCCCATTGGAATGAACTTCTCCCCAGCATTAGACACCAATTATTTGTTGGAAGCTTATAAATTAAAAGTGCAGTTTGCTGAAATGAAAGAAGTGAAAAGACAGGATGCAGAAAATAAAATTTTAGTTGCTGCCAAAAACATTCGTCAATGCCTGACTTCGGGGTATTTCAATGACTTTAACTTAAGAGAAAATAATAAAGATATTTTTAATCCACGATACGAAAATTTTCTTGACACATACAAAAGCCAAAAAGGAAAAAAAATAATAATCTGTTACAAAAATAAAACAGCTTTAGACTTAAATAGAGTTATCCGAAACGATAAGTTCGGAGATGATTTAACCATTCAGCCTACTGATACAGTAATTATTGGAAGCAACAACTATAAACTAGATATAATGAATGGTGAATTTGCGGTTGTTATTGAATCTAACCCAGTGGTTGAAACCAGAAAAATAAGCTTTTATAATAAAGGAGGAAAAACACAATCAGTCCAACTAACTTGGAGAGAAGTAAAGCTTTTAGTGCCAGATGAAAATGGCCAGCCAAAAAATGTTTCAGGCTATATGTTAGAAAATTATTTATATGGTGATAATATGCTGAAACCTGAAGAGCAACGTGCTCTTTATGTAGATTTCAAAAATAGGCATCCTAAATTAAAGAAAGGCACTGAAGAATTCAAAGAGGCCATCACATCCGATAAGTATTTTAATTGTATAAAATTAAAATATGGATATGTTGTCACTTGCCATAAGGCACAGGGTGGTGAATGGGAAAATGCTTTTGTATTTTGGGATAGAGGGGCTCAATCAAATTTTGACTTTTATGAATTAGAACAGGATGCTAATGGTAAAACCAATGCCGATTTTTACCGTTGGGCATATACTGCAGTAACAAGAGCCTCAAAAAAATTATTTTGTATAAATCCTCCCTCCTTTTCATCCTTTTCAAAAATGGTTTTTGTTAATTTAGAAGTACAAAATGCGTTCAATGAATTAACAAATCAAAAGAATGAATCCGTTGAAATTAATTTAGATGATGAGGTGTTAATGGTTCTTGAGAATGTTGGTTTACAAAATGCAGATATTGAGGTACAAGATCATTTCTTAAACTTATGGTACAATTTAAAGAAGCAATTTATTGATATAACTGGATGGAAAAAACTTGCATATGAAATTCAATATGTTTTTAGAAGAGAAGAACAAACTGCAGGTTTCAAATTTTGGATAAATGGTAAAAATAAATTCAAAACTAATTTTCAACAATTACCAGGACAAACCAATTCAGATGAACTTTTTAATGTTATTTCAGAAATCATACAAAACAGTATCAAAGTATATATCAATAGAAACACAGCAGAGTCTATCTTAAACAAGGTTACGTTTGATGTTGAACTAGAAGAAAGTAATCCTTTTTTAAAGAACTTGTTCGATAGCATTAACAATATACTGCACTCAGAAGTTGTAATTACAGATATTATTCATTTGAATTATCGTGAACGATATGTATTTGAAAAAGGGAATAGTATTTGTACAATAGATTTTGAATACAACGATCAAGGATTCTTCGGGAGAATACTACCATTAGAAAATCAGTGTAATGATCAAGCCTTAGTTTCTAAACTGAAATTGATAATCGAAAATCTAAAAACAAACAGCTATGCCATCTAAAGAAATTAAGGAACTCCGACAATCAGGTCGCTTGGAAGAGGCACTAGAAATGGCGCAAAATGAATTAGAGGCAGCTCCTAACAATATTTGGTCTAAAAGAAATATTAGCTGGGTGTATTATGAATACCTAAAAGCAAATGCCTCAATTAATAACTATCATGTTTTTATCGATTATTTGACTCGATTAAAAGAGTTAAATCTTCCAGAAGATGATAAAATGGTAATAGATAATTCTGCCTTCCAAATTGGAAAATTATTATTTTCAATTCAAAAGACTGAACACCCAGATTACACTAAAATAAATCAAATTTTTGATACGGTTAAAAACTTTCATTTTACAAAGCCATCTGAGAGTTATTCATTTCTTTACAAGGCCTTTCATAAAGGTTATAAGAACTGGTCAAGATATATTGAATTTGCTGAATGGTGGAAATTTTCGAATTTTAGTGCAGAAGATTATTCAAAGCAAACAATGCCTAACGGGAAAGATGTAATGTCTTTAGTTGAACAAGCTTATATGGCTTATGCAAAAAAAATACTAGAAGGCGAAGAAAGTGATGTGAACCAGTATGAAAGAGTTATTAATAAAGAAAAGATAATTAATTTTTTACCGCAACTAGATAAAATTATTGATGAGCAACCAGCATATCAATATCCACCTTATTTTAAGGCAAAATTATTGTTAGAACTGGGCGATAAAGATAATGTTTTAGCATCTTTTATCCCATTTGCAAAAATGAAAAAAAATGATTTCTGGGTATGGGAATTGATGTCTGATATATTTGAAGAAAATGATAGTAGAAAATTAGCTTGTTTATGCAAAGCACTTTCCTTAAAATCGCCTGAAGACTTTTTAATAAATACGAGACAAAAGTTAGCCAGTCTCTTAATTAAAAAAGACCTTTTTAATGAAGCAAAAACGGAAATTGTTAAAATTATGAGCACCAGACAACATAATGGCTGGGCAATTCCGAATAATATAATTCAATGGTCAAGTGCGCAATGGTATATTGATACTGTTTCTGGAGATAATAATAAAAACTTATACAATAAACATATTGATACTGCAGAAGAAATATTATTTCAAGATATCAAGGAAGATCTTGTAATTGTGGACTTCATTAATAAAGACAAACAAATATTAAATTTCATTAAAGATGAATCATTACACGGTTTTTTCAGTTATAAAAACTTAAATATAAAACCAAAAATTGGCGATATTTTAAAAATAAGACTTGAACCTGTGGGTAATGAAGGCTTTTACAAGGCTTTGACTTTGAAAAAAGCTGATGAAAACCTTCAAAAAGAATGTAAAGCCTATAAAGAAGTATCAGGAAATATTAGAATACTTGAGGGAAAGAATTTCGGATTCTTAGAAGACGTATTTGTTTCACCTGATACTTTAAAAGCGAATAGTTTAAAAAATCATGATAATATAACAGCTAAAGCAATATTATCTTTTAACAAGGGAAAAAATCAGTGGGGTTGGAAGGTTTATGAAATTTAAAATAAAGCGCAATTAGCAACCAATACAATTATACCTATTTGTAATGCAAATAGACTGCACATATCCCTTTTAAATTTGTACCATAATTAATTATTTATGAAAATCAACGGTACAATTAAAGCTATTTTTAATATCAAAATAAACGCTACTTCAATTCAAAGACGTGAATTTGTTTTACAAACCGATGAGAAATATCCTCAACTTTTAATTATAGAATTTATAGGTGATGCTTGTAATATGTTAGAGCTTTTCAAGGAAGGAGATGAAGTGATTGTAAATTTTAGTTTAAAAGGTGTTGAATGGATCAATCCAGAAGGTAAAAAAGTATATTTCAAATTTATCAGAGCTAATAAAATACAAAAGATAGTTAAAGCCTTTGGGGATTTTGAAAAATTAAATTTAAGTCACTTCCTTATAGATCTTAATAAAAATTTAAATTAATAAAAATTTATATCGTGATTTACCAACTACACCTTATATCACTAGAGTAAAAGTAGGTGCTTCTTTAAACTATACAATTATGAGAAAACGTATAAAAAGAATAGTAAAGCTGAAACCAATTAGCTCAAGTGATTTTCCAACAGTTATTCAAATTACGGACTTTAATTCTCTAATAACAAAGTTCGAAAAACAGAATGATGATTTCTGGGAAGAAATCGATAAAAGTTTAGAAGAACCAGATAAACTAAATAGGAAGTCTGATTTTGATCCTTATGATGATTTCTCATGGGGCGGATTATCAGGAGAAGAAGCTTATGATGCTATGTGGAATTGCGATTAACAATAATATTCAACATAAACCGAATTTTCACATCTTGTATAAATTTGTATTTTAAATTAATTACTAAATACGGAATGGGTTAAACAACTAGTAATTTATTGTGCAAGTACACTGCATACAAAGGTTGTTAATTTGCCTTAAATATCAAAATAAAGTATGTTATGGAAGTATCTGGTAAAATTAAAGTTATAAATGAAACACAAACCTTTGGAACTAGTGGTTTCAGAAAACGTGAAGTAGTGATTACTACAAATGAGCAATACGTTCAATCGTTATTAATTGAATTCACACAAGATAAATGTGATTTATTAAATAATTACAAAGTTGGTGATGAGGTAACTATTGCAGTCAATCTGAGAGGCAAAGAATGGCTTAACCCAGAAGGTAAAAAAAAGTATTTTAATTCAATCAATGGGTGGAAAATTCAAAAGGTAAATAAAGAAAAATCTAGTAATGAATTTAAACCAACTCCTTTTGAAGCAATGATTGATTCAAATGATATCCAAGATTTGTTAGATTTAGAAGAAACAGAAGATTTTCCTTTTTGATAATAGTAAGAAAATGAATAAAAAAGAAGCCATCATAAAATACATTTCAGAAATGAATACCGAAATGTTATCGTTAATCCTAGAAGATGACAAATCATATATGGATGTATCAAAACAAACATTTATAAATAAGTTAGAAGATACATTTGACAGGCTCAGACTGGAAGGAATAAAAACATTTACAACCGTTGTAAAAGGACATTGCGGTGGCAATTGCAATAATGGCTGTGGTGGATTTTCATTTATAACATCCAATAATCAGTCGCTGGATCTAATCTTTGTGGAAGAAAATAATGAGATTAAAGATTTGTATACCTGCACACTTTTTTTAAATGACCACAAAATTGAAAACAAACGAGAAATATATATCTCGTTTTATAAAGATGAAAAAGTGCTTTTCAAACCTTCAGCCAGAGATTTAGCTTTACAAAAACAAATTGCCAAATGCCTTGAAGAATTCAGTAAGTTTAAAAATAACCTGACCAGCATTGATGACTTTTGTGAATGGAGTGAAAATTGTAAAAAACTTTATGACGAAATTGATGTTTATGAGCGTATGACTTATCGTTACGTTAAACCACTTCATGAATTAGTATACAATAATTCAGCCATTCAAAATTTAATTACTTTTCATCCGCTTGCAAAAAAGGCAAAAGACGATTTTTATAAGTTAAACCGTGACAATGACAGAGATTTAATAGAGTGGGTCTTAAAATATGAGCAAAATGAATTGGCAAATGAGCCCTGTAAAAAAGTAAAAAACTGGAAGCAGAACCCTCTGATTTTTCATCCGATAGACAATAGTATTGTGCTCGACTGCCGAGGATATCAGGAATCTTTACAGTTCTCAGAAATACATCACAAATATTATTGGGAGCTATATTATAAATATATGATTACATCTCAACAGTTTAAAACAGCAAAAGCCTTTAATAAAAATTTAACCTTCAGTCTTGAAACATTTATAAAGATTCAGGGGAAATATTCTATAAAATATATAAAGTATCCTGTTTTCACTTACTGTATTTTTGGTTATCCAAATCTTGAAGATCAGTTTATTGAAATTGCAGGAAGAGAACTCGACATCAATATTAAAGTGGATTTTTTTGGATATATGGCAGAAAGCCTGGTAGACGAAAAGGGTGAATTAAAACTAAAACAAAGCCCCGAACAAATTAAAATTGATGCAGAGAATGAAGTAGCTGTTAAATTCTACAACAGAACTATTGGACTAAACTGGGAATCAAAATTGCAAAATAAAATAAAGGAACTATACTTAAAGTATCAGGACAATGATATCCCCTTTTAGTTGATTGAAAATTTAAAAATTTTAATTTTGTCAAAAAAAATCACTACAAAATATAAAACTGATATTTTTATAAGGTTTTAAAATAAAAAGTCAATGAAAAAACACCCTCGAAAAAAGAATTATTTCCCAATTATTTTAATTTTTAGTGCGCTGATTTTATTGCCTGCTAGCATCATTATTTATAAAAAAGATAAGGCTTACCTAAAGAAAATATATCATAAGTATGCACATAAAACACCAAAAAGATATCTGGCAACAACAATGGAAAAGCCATATCTCAAACCACATATTAAAAAATATGACTTGCACGGGATTGATGTTTCAAAACACCAGGGTAAAATTCAATGGCATTTAGTAAAACACCCTGATACTTCAAAAAAAATAGATTTTGTTTTCATTAGAGCATCATATGGTACAAATAAAGATAAATTGTTCCATACAAACTGGGTAAATGCTACCAGTAAAAATTTCACTTTAGGTGCGTATCATTATTATTGGGCAAATACAAATTCAAGCAAACAGGCTAAAAGATTCATTGAAACAGTTGAATTAAAAAATGGTGATTTACCGCCTGTTCTGGATATAGAAAAACTTCCAGAATTTCAATCCAAATCAAACTGGTTAAAAGGCATAAAAAACTGGTTGAATTTAGTGGAAATGCATTATGGTGTAAAGCCCATCATTTATACAAGTGATGGTTTTTATAAACATCATTTAGAAACAGACCCTTTCTTTAAAGAATATCCCAGATTATGGATTGCCAATTACAATAACATAACGCAACCTGTCAGCAACTGGCATTTCTGGCAATATAGCGATAAAGTAAAAATTACTGGAATTAAAGGTGCTGTTGATATCAATGTTTTTAAAAATGATGCCGTTTCATTCAATGATTTACTTAAAAAATAAGTATGAAAAATATTAAAAACACTTTACTACTATTCACAACAATTTTATTTAGCATAATTGCATACAGTCAAAATAAAAACGCTGTTATAAAAACCCAGACAGGTTATTCAGCTGTTTATAAATCAGAGGAATTACATTTCACACTTAGAATTGAGGGTACTGCCATCCGAAAACCCGAATGGATTTCCAATCACGTATTAAATTTAATTGATGACCATCTAAAATTATCAGTACTTACAACAAAGGAAATAGTGAATTACAATAAAAAATGGAGTACTACAGAAAAGCTTTTTGGGTTTAAAAAATTAAAAACAGATGATATCAATAAAAAATTCACCAAAGATATTCAACGTTCAAAATTCATTAAAGACACTTTTGATTTTGGTCAGGATAAACTGAATTACAATGCCTGGTATTATTCTGTAAAAATAAAAGGATCCGAGACTTTTTGTTATTTCTTTGATTTACTAAACGATGAAAACTTATTCCGTTTAGAAATTAGTTTTATACCCAATCTTGAAATTCCAAGAGAAATGGCCGAAGTCATTTTTTCAAACCTTATGGTTTATGATAATCCAAGTAAAATTAAAAGAATATAGCAAACTTTTTCCTTTAAAATTAAGAAAATGAACGACATTCATAACCTACAAAGATTTGTTGACGCCCAATCCAATTCATACGATATTGCTTTTTCAGAAATTAAAAACGGGAAGAAACAAAGCCATTGGATGTGGTATATATTCCCACAATTAGATGGTTTTGGCAAAAGTGACACCTCAAAAAAGTATGGGATAAAAACGAAAGAAGAAGCGATCGCGTATTTAGAACACCCAACTCTGGGAAAGCGTCTTATTGAAATAACAAATGAATTATTAAAAATATCAGATAAATCAGCCTATGAAATTTTCGGAGGCCCAGATGATCTAAAGTTAAAATCCTGTATGACACTTTTTGCTTTAATTCAGTGTGAAATTCCTGTTTTCCAGGAAGTATTAAACAATTATTTTGAAGGAAAAATATGTTGGAAAACTCAGGAATTGTTGGAAAAATAAAACTTGAAAAACAAATGCGCTATAAAATTAAACCAATAATGCTTGCTGTATTTTTATTAATTTCCATAAAGAGTTTCTCTCAATGGTATTACATCGGTAAAACATTTGATCCAGGCACTGGGAAATTCGAATTAATTGCAGTTTCTGAAGAATCAGGTATTTTAGCCTATAAATATATTGGTCCTCAAATCAATGAGAAAATGTTTAATAGAAAAATAGGAGACATTGTTATGGGTGTTAAAAGTGGTATTATTACAATTGTATTCTATAATCTAATTCCTGAAAAAGGAGATATAGGTGTGCCAGAATCAACTTTAGAGCTGGTTCAAAGAGATTTACCTTATCCCTTAATTAACACAAATGGCAATTACGAAGTAAGCATTAACCATGCAACCATTCAATTATTTAGAGCTAATAATCCAATAACGTTTAAAAAAGACAGAATAATATTTCTAACCAAATTAACACCCGTTTATAAGTCTAAAACGCCAACACGTATTTAGCTAAAAGTTATAAAGCCCCATCTCCAGCAGTATTCCATTCCGTTCCACTCCACTTCATACAGCTTCCAATTCCGCGCATAAAAGCTTACTGAAAAAGTAAGCATTTATTTTTGCCTTTGCCCTCAAGTCATCCAGAGCTTTTCGAAGGATAATTCGTTATCATAAGAATAGACAGTACAAAATACAAACATCCGTGCAGGTAATAAGGTGTTCGTCATTTGCTTCATTTTGTTCCATAAAATACAATTACAAGGGCATTAACCTTTGAACCGTCATCCTGAACTTGATTCAGGATCTCATTCTAAAAAAACTAAATCCTAAATACCCCTTGTACTTGCCGTTCATTGCACTACAATTTGTGCTCCAATGGGTGCTCATTGTAGTGCACTCACTTATTTTATTTCACACATACGCGCATTCCTCACGCACAGCTACTTTTGCCCTTAAAATCTTTTAGGGTTATGCTTCGCAAATAATATTGTTAAGGGCAACCGCTGTTTCATAATTTTGGCTCGCCTGCTGCTCACTCCGGGCTAATCGGGTTGTCACAGTTTTTGCGGTACTTACTTCAGTAAAGAAACGCCATTTTGCATTTAATTTAAGCCTCCTTAACAGTCGCACTTAAAACAAATTGCAAACGCGCACAAGAGCAAGATATTCCGTTAAAATCCTACTTTCAAAACAACATCTTCTTCAAAGCCAAACTCACAAAAAAGAACACCAAAGCCACTTAAAACTTCACATCTCCCTCCTTAGTTTTGATCTTTTTATTAAGAATATGCCCTTAAAAGCTTCGAAATCAGGAACGCAGTGACGCGAAGTTTTAAGGTCGGTTCTGCGCAGCAGAAATTCCTAATAAAAAGTGTCCTTTTTTGGTTCGTTTTTTGGACAAGCAAAAAATGAACAGGAAGTACAATAAAACCACTCAATATCTTGCCCTTCCCTTTCCCTCCACATAAATTTGAACAAAAAAAAGCACAGCAAAAACGGCCTCCGCTGAGCCCTTCCGAATGCGCCAACCCTGCGTGTACCACGTAGTTGTTGCACGCACTTATGCAAAAAAGCAACGTGCTCCTGCCCCAACACCCTTCGTTCAACTCGCCGGCGGCTCGCCTAAATGCTACCGCATTTTTGCTTGCGATTACCTGCGAAAGAAACTTTTTCTCATATTTTAAAGTAGTCCACACACCGAAAATAACATGTGAAATTTGAAATCTCAATATTGCTTTAAAACTTGACCTATTTATATTTCAGTAGTAATTCAAGATTGTGGAGCGTTTGAGTAAGTCAAAGAGCGTAGCGGTCTGACGTCGAAAGCGCAACAAT
>Ga0102855_1000474_pt1 | contig 13166 bp, 5 predicted proteins | sample Colrivmet1370B02_FD_78450 | JGI IMG/M metagenome (GOLD analysis project Ga0102855, IMG submission 78450) | Estuarine microbial communities from the Columbia River estuary - metaG 1370B-02 | ecosystem: Environmental > Aquatic > Marine > Intertidal zone > Estuary | place: USA: Columbia River...
GGGGGAAATAGGGGGGGCATATATTAGAGTACATAATCGTTTTAAAATATAAAAAAATATAAAAATAATTTTTGAAAGATATTTTGAGATATATGTACTCTTATTATATATAGGTTTGTAATATATCAATAAATAGTCACACTTCTTCCTCATCGTCGTCAGTAATATATTGGTCGTCGTATTCGTTATCCGCTACTACTCTTGCTGACTTTTCTAATTTCTTATATTTCTCGCCCCACTCTAAATATTCTTTTTCAACAATTCTAATCTTTCTTTCTTTCTTTTGTATTACTTCTTCGCATTTAGTTTCCTCTTTTAATTTATGATAAAATATATCAAATGGTATAGGAGTTCTCTTATACATTTCACAATATCTAACATATTTAGTATATAATTCAGTTTTCTTAATAAGATATATATTGTTATCACCGCCTCTTTCTTTTCTAAATTTAAATCCCAATTGTGTTGAAGGATTGCCTTGATGTAGAAAGAACTTAATATAATTAGGGAGATTAACTGCTTGAATTAATTTATATTCTTCCGTTTTAGGTCTTTCTATTTGAAAGTTTTTGATTGTAATATTTACTTCTTCTAATAAATAATGATATAATGATGATATTACATAATCATCTTGAACTAAATTATTTAAATTATCAAAATATTCTGTATTACCAATCATACTATCTCCACAATTTAACCACACCAATCTTCTATCATCTTCCGTAATTTGTATAGGGAAATCGTTATTAGTTGTTCCAATACAATTAATATAATTATCAAATATAGTAGGGTCTTTACATTTTTTCTCAATATTAATAGTAGGGGCAACACAAGTATCTTTAATCCTATCCATACTATTTCTCATATCATTTCCCATCTCATTAGCAACTGCTAATACTTTATTTGCTAATAAACTATTAAAAGTTCCAAAGAATACTTTTTCAGGATTAGAACAAGATATAGAATATTCGCCAATAATTCCATTAGCAATCAAATCTACTATCGTATTTTTACCGCAACCTTGTTTTCCTTTAAACACCGCAAATACACCTGTCTTATTTTTAGCATTTTGCATAATGTTAGCGAAATATTGAATTAAATAATTATATACATCATCTCTATTATTTGCTAATACAATTTTAATATGTTCTAAAATAGGTTTAATACATTCGTAATCTTTATAAACAGGTATTTTAGATGCCCTATATCCATTAAATAGATTAAAATGTTTTTTATTTAATTCAGTAGTTAAATTATAAGGTTTAAATGTAAGAGAATTATATGTTGTTTTAGTATCATCTTCTAACCATTTTGTAATAAATTTCTTACATACATTTTCTCCTTTTTTATTTTTTTCAATATATTTCTTTTCGGCAAAACGAAAGGTTAATTCCGCTTGGTTCAATAAGAAATAAGGTATTTGGTCTATTTCGTCTTGATTTTGATTTATTACAATAAAACCAAGAGGATTGATACATTTAAATACATATTTATCAAAATCTTTTTTAATATCTTTATAAGTATTTTCTTTGAGAATAATATGTTTATTAAAATATTCAGGGTCATCTTCTTTTATAAATTTGTTTAAATATGGAAACCCATATCCTATCCTTTTTCTTTCACAGGACGCATATAATTTATCAATCCAATTATCAATATCTGCTTCATCATATTTAGTTGAACGCTCACTTGCTTCGTGAATAAGACATATTTGTTTGCTTTTTGATATTTTATATTTTCTTCCAATATTTATTATTGCAAACATTATATATAACCAACTCTCGTAATCGTCAAATCTTGAAGATTTAATATGTAATAGTTTTTCTTTTAATGTTTTATAAATATCACTTGTATCTTCTAAACTATTTTCATCATCATCTTCTTCATAATCATTTACATCTTTAAATTTCAACTTTTTATCTTCTTGAACCATATTTAAATCCCAATTTATAAAATCTTCTTTTATATAAGAGATTAAGTAGTTATATATATCAACCTCATTATCATCTAAATATCCATTCCATATTACATAGGGTTTAAATGGTTCAAGTTCAACATATTTAGGTGCATTAGGGAGTGGTTTCCCATTACAATATACACCACATATACCTTGATTTTTACTATAACAATTTCTATCCCACTCTTCACCAAGAATAAATTGATTGATTAATATTTTAAGATTGGTATTAGTTATTCTAATATTATCAACTACAATATGATAAGAATGTTTTATTTTACCACTATCTACCTCTCTTGGCGGTCTTTTCATAATATAAATATCTTTTCCGTTTTTTAGTTTAAACATTTCTTGAATTGTATTAGACCACATAACTAATCTTGTATCTTCTTCAAAAATAGTACTTTTGTCTAATTTTAAATCTATATCAAAATAGGGTTTTACTTGTTGATATTCAGCACCGACAACCTCAAAACCTACTTTTCCAAAGGGTTTTTCTTGTTTTACAAACTCTTTGTATTTTTCTGGATTTTCCAGTATTTTAACTTTATGATAAAAGGAGTTCGCACCTCCGCTTTTATCAAAACAATCTATCACCATTATTTTTTCGTAATTATCTTGAAATATATTTTCCATCTTAAACTATACTTATATTATATTATATAATAAATCTTTATATCAATTTTTTTTTACTACAACTAAAAATAAATAAAAAACGCATTTAAAAATATAAAAACTATGTAAAAAAAAAAATGATATAAAGTTTTTACACATTATTATATATACATAGATACGATGGGAAAGGGAGGTTTAAGTTCCTATCAGCGTTATATTGCAGGTCGTCCTGATGAATTAAAAAAACATAGTGAGAGAGTGTTAAAATATTATGACCCTGAAAAGGTATTAGGGACATTATCATCTAAATATGAAAATGATGAAGAATGGAGGGAGAAAAAAAAACAATATAATAGGGAAAGATACCATAGAAAAAAAGCAGAAAAAGAAGCATTACTAAAAGTTGCCGAAATTATAACTGATTTTAAACTCGCCAATAATAAATTATAATAATTTCTTATATTTACCACTCTGTTCTAATGAATGACCGCACTCAATCGCTAATTTGTTTTTTTCATTATTAGTTATTTGTAGAGTATTTAAATAAGTAGCATACGATATTCTTAACCATCTAACAGTCATATTAACATCATATATTTTATTAAATGTTTTTTTAATCTTTTTAATTAAACCTGAACCATCTAAATCAATAAATAAATGTTTATTTTTCTTTCTTCTATCTCTTAAATAATCTATTATATATGGTTTTAATATTTCAGGTATATCTATTTCAACTTTTCCGTATGTTTTCGCAGTCTTATAATCTTGAAATATAAACTTATGAGGTTTCCTTTTTAACAATACTAAATAGTTTTTATCAGGTTCAATTTTATATGAAATTGCTGATATATATACATTAGTATATTCCAATCGTCTTGGAGGCAACATCGTATATAATCCATAAATCATTTTTTCAAATATATTGTCTAATTTTTCAATATTTTCTAATAATGTATTATCGCTATAATCTGTAATAATTTTCTTTTTATCTTCATCACTAATATAATTATCATTTCGTTCTTTTTCATAATTATTATTTAATGTAATAATATAATTGTTAAAAAAATCATATTTCTTTTTAAAATTACTATTTGCCGATAAATAACCGAGAAGGGTTGTAAAAGGTATTAGATTAACTTTTAATGATGTCTTATTTAAATATTTCTTTTCCATTATTGTTATAAAACTGGTTATATTAACATAACTTAATTTCAATTTAATTATATCATAATGATAATCTGTTATTTCTACTCCACTAAATATATCATTTAATACTTGTTCTAAATTATCATCAGGTTTTTTAGAAAACTCTTTATGTAATCTTAATATTATTTTAATATATTGTTTTTTAGTTCCGTCCGTTAAACCTTTATCTTTCCTTTTTAGTAATATATTAGGTGTATCTTTATTATTACTCTCTTTTAATATCTTTTTAGACTTGCGATATGCTCTTTGATATTCTTTATTATACTCTTTATATTTTTCAGTTTTTTTATAAGGTATTTTATTATCCATACTTAATATATTATAAGATTTAAAAATAGTACATTTCATAAAAAATATAAAAAAATATAAAAGGTTTTTAAAAAATAAAAATAAATTAAGAAATGTACTATTTTAAGTTACTCTTAAATATCCTGAACTATCTTTCCACAATCTATTACTATCATTCGGTGCTGATGTTGGTAGGTTCTCTAATCTTACATCTATATCGCTCGTAGTTGGTGGAGCAGAACCAACATAATTAAAAGTTATATTTGCTAATCCATAGTGGTCGTAATTACCATTACTGGTATTATATTGTATCCATCTAACATAATAACAACCTTGTTGTTGTGCCGTCATAGTATGAATATAAAAATTGAATGACGAACCCCCACTATAATTTGTTCCTCCTGTATGTATCAAAGCAGATGATAAAGGATTACCATATTGTGTTAGAAACTCAATATAAAAACTTTCACCGCTTTCAGGATAATTACCGCCGTTGCTTTGATTACCAGCAATATACCAAAATGTAATAGTGCTACAAGTTGATAAAATAGTTTGTATATTTTTGGTTCTTAAAGACCTATATGACCCACCAGCAGTAATAAAATATCTTGATTTACCAGTATTTGTTGAATTAAAAGTCCCTGATGAACCAGAACCACTACCACTTGCTCTAACACCTGACACAGTTGAACCGGAACTACCGCTGATTTGTCCTAAATTATTAGGTGCTGATGAACCAGCAATAACATTACCGAACCCTTGACTACCATTATCAAATAAATTAGGATTAAAACCAGTCATAGTGCCCGTTGTTGTTCCGTTTGCTGTTAAAAAATCTTCAACTTCGGTAGCAGTTCCTGAACCTCCTCCTCCTGAACTAATACCTCTTAAAGTTAATTTATCACCTTTTATGAATGCTAATGGGTCAGTAAAATATATACAAGCAACATCATCTAAATCGTATCCATTATCAGCAATTAATGAAGGCAAAGTAGGTTTTGTTGATAATGTAGTACTATCGCTAAATTGTAATGGAACTTCTAATCTAATAAAAGAAGTATTAACTTGTAGTTTAGTTGCTGTTGATACTTGAAATAAAATATCAGGATTTCCAGCGTTCGCAGGACATCTTATAATTGTATCACCTACATTTGTAAAATATAAACGATTAATACCATCACTTGAATTAAACCATAAATTACTTTCAAATAAATTAATACCTCCATTACTTAATGCTAATCCTGTATTAGCAACATTAAGAGGATATGATGCTCCTGTTGGTGCTGTTGTTAATGTTGAACCATCACTAAATTTTAACCCATTTGCGGATAAACTTAATTCTTGTTTAATATTTATTTTTCCATCTTGTGTAGTTATATCATAAATATCACTTACAGCAGGTGTTCCACTTGGATAAATTATACTTCCAAATCCAGCATCAACATAAGCATATTGAGAATTAGATACTCCTAAATTTTGTAATAATGAAAAACTTGTAATCATAGTATGTGATATACCATTTTGGTCTTCAATTATTAAACTCCAAGTTCCCTGACTTCCACTACTTCCAGTCCAAATAGGTCTATCCCAAAAAACCCTTATGCCTGTTAAAGATGAAGCAGGTGGATAATTTCCGCCAGTAAATTCAAAAGATATTATTTTTCCTAAAACTGCTTGTGCTAATAAATATGGTGAATTATCTACACCATCGTAAGCATATATTTCATTACCACCACTTACCCATTCAGCAGGAGATACTACTGGTGTAAAAGGATATTGTGAATATGATAAATTAGTAGTTGTTGTTATAATACTCCTTCTATCTCCATTCCAATAACCCCCAGTTAATCCATAAAATTCAAATTCTCGCAAATCCGCAACCTGTGCTACATTTCCAGATAAACCTTGTATTATTATTTTTCGTATTTCTACAATACCGCTCCCATTTTTACAAGAATATTCTAATTTATTATTAGTTGAATTAAATTTAGTTTCAGTTCCATATAAATCCTGTGTTCCAAACTTGAATATTTTATTATCATTAACTCGTATATTATCGTCAAATTGAATATAATTTGTATTAAATGTAATATGGTTAGTTGTTAGTAATGTTTCCACATCAGTATCACCATAAAAAGTTTTAAGATTAAATTTAGCATCAAAGTTTGTTTGTGAAACATCATCTACTACTTTAACATTAAATTTAGTATCAAAGTTTGCTTGTGAAACATCATCTACTACTTTAACATTAAATTTAGTATCAAAGTTTGCTTGATTTACATCTATATCAGTATTAACAACACTACAATCTAATTTTTGCGTTCCTACATTCCAAGTCATTCCATTTCCTGCTAATCCTGATACTGCTGTGATAGCATCTCCGCTTGTAAAAGCAACCATATCATTATCAAATTGTTCGTTAGCAATATTCCAAGTAATATTTGTTCCTCCCATATTTGCTAAAAGTGCTTTAACATTAGCATCAGTATATGATGACCCACCACTTGTAGTTTCTAATATACCAACTCGTCTTTTATTATCTATACTTCTCGCTTTTGTCTCTTGAATTCCTGATGCCTCTTTAATTGTGAAAGCACCTGATGTAAATGTTGCTATTCTCGTTTGTTGTGTTATATCAGCAACTCTTCTAACATTAAATAATTCGTCGCTACTTGTTCCACCAGTTAAAAATAATTGTTTGGGATATACTTTAACTTCATAAAGTAATGATTTATTATTATAATTAGATAAATTAAAGTTTAATTTAACATTTGTTATACCTTGAACTGGATTAAATTGAGGATTTATTATACTCCCGTGATGCTTTCCATTTATATACCAATTATAGTTTGGAAAATCATACCATACTAATAAACTATTTTCATTACCAAAAAAGATTTCATTATCGCTATTGTTAAATGTTGTATTAATTACATTAGCATTATTGGTTTGGTCTATAATATACAAATGATATTCTGCGACATTAGATACATATTCAATTGTAAAATATATTAGATTATTACCACTACTATCTTTAATTTCTAAAATAGTATGATTATCAGCATTTGTATTACTTCCAAAAGGTTTATGAAAAAAAGATATACACCCAGAACCGCCTGTTGAGAATATGTGTGTATTAGCAGAAATTAATTCAGTAGTTCCACCAGTTATACCTGACTTCCCTTTTTTATTATTAAAAGCAACTCCATATACCACTATTCCTGCTCCTATTGTTTGTGTTAAATCATAATCACTCGCAGTATATCCATAAGCATTTGGTGCGTTGTTTATAATTTGTCCTATAAAATTATAATCTACAATTGGATTTAAATCACCATATGTTATTCCTAATGTTGGGTGATATTGTGCTAACATATCAATCTCCCTATATAAATATTGATGATTTCCATTAATTACATAATTATATTTAACATCGGTATTATCTAATTCTCTTAATGAGTATGGTGAATATGAACTTGCATCTTGAACTTGAATTAGAGTATCACTAAATACAAAATCAACAAAAGCATTAGATATACTTATTTGATTTTGTAATACGAGATTAATTAAACTATTTATATATGTATCGTCAATTTGTAAATATTTATCAGCGGGGTCTGTTTGGTTATATACAAATCCATAGGTGCTTGGTGTTGTTTTTACTAAATTACCAACAGCATTTTCAACATCACTTGATGATACTGTTGAAGAACTAATACTAAATTCTTTATTAATAAAATTATAATTTAAAAACCCATCTTGTGTAGGATTTTTTACAATTAATTTATCAATTGGGACAAACGCATTACCAATCTGTAAATTATCGCTACTTTGGTCGTCCGTTCTAATTGATAATAATTGTTCTGCTGGTGTCAAATCATTATATAAAGCACCACCATTTACAAGTAATCTCCGTGCATCAAATACATCAGCATACAATTCTTTTGTTTTTAAATATCTTGGAACACTAACAGTTTCATAATAATAATTATAGGTTATTAGTTCATCTAATTTATTTCTTTGTGCGAGGGTCATAAAGTCTTCACTACCACCATTAGGAATAAACTTCCAATTAAAATGAGAATAATTCAATTCGCCTGTGCTTGGTTCATTTCCAATAATAAGGATATTATTATCAAGAGTTAATGATGTATGTGTATTATTAGCAAATACAAAAGTTGCTGGATGCGATGCTTGATTTGGGTCTTCATTTGCGAATGCAGTCCCTGCTATTGTTATTTCACTTGGTAGTGCTAATGCTTTTCCTACATCATCTACATAATAATTTATAAGTTTATTTTGTAAATTTAAATTAAATACTGCTTTATGTGGTGTAATTTGTTGAAGTGGTGTTGGAAAAAATTCATTTATATCATCTTGGAATGTATGCAATTTCCAATTGGGAATATTTGTAGGAGTAGTATCATATTCATAAACACCGAAAGTATATACTTTTATTCTATGTTGAGAATTATAATAATTATATGACTGAATACCACTTGGTAGCGGTGTGAATGAACCTCCTTTATGAACTAATTCCAGTTCTATCCAATTATATTTATTAGAACTTGCTATTGGAGAATTATTATCAATCCAAATATCCATTTCATAATATATTTGACCTGCTACTTTCGTAGTTTGATTAAAATCAACTAAAATTGAACCAAAAGTATTAAAGGGTTCGTCATATTGCTTTCGTGTAATTTTCATTTTAAACTCTAATCCTGTATCAATAGCATTTTGAGAACCAAAGGAAGCACTACTCCAACCTGCCCCTGTTGTAAAGTTTTCCATATCATATCTTATTTTTACTTTTGAAAAGTTATTGCGATTTGCTGGTAGTGGTAGATTTTCTTTATAATAAAATACAGGAGACGCCCAACTTTGAGGTTGATAAGTCATATCTCTTAAAATATCAAAGTTCCAATAATAAAATGATGACGATGCTTGTCCTCCTGAACTTCTCACAATATCATACCAAGTTTGGTCGTTTGGAACAGTAGTAGGTGATATTTGAACTGATTTAATACCTATATAATGTTCCCTCCCCGCAATAGTATTTACCGCCTCTTTAAAACCAGTAGCGGTGCTTTGATTAAAACTACCATTTATAGCAAATGTTGCTAACATATAGGTATTAAATAAAGTTGTTGTTAGGGACTGGTAATAATAAGCATTATAATAAATATAATTTGTTAAATTTAATTTGTTGTTAATTATACTTAATTTTAATTTATTAGTATCAATATCATATTCATTACCAACCTTAATTCCAGTCTGTAATATAGTATATTCTACATTTAGATTATCAATATTTTTAGGAATTAGAAATATAACATATTCAAATTTTCGTGCTAAATCGTAATCTATTATTGGATTAACATTTTTAAAATATAAAAGACCTTCTTTAATATGAAAAGTTGTTAATAAAATCACACCTACATCTTTAACTAATAAATATTCGGTTGGTTTATCTATAACTCTTTCTAAACTTGGAAACAATCCAATAAAATCATTACCATAAAAAGATGATGAAAAAGCACCAGTTCTAATTGTTTTTAAAGCAATACAAAATAAATTATAATGAAAACCATTCCATACAGTATCATATCCAAGTGATAATTTATAATCAGTATTATTATCAAAAGTAAAACCTTCTTCCATAACAACTTTATAAATATTATCAATACGGGCATAAATTCCAGTTGCTAAATCTACTACATTACCATTTTGGTCGTAATCGGGGATTGTCCCTAATAAATTTACAATATCATCTATACTTTTATAAATACCTGTTTTAGGTATAGACCCATTATCACCTACTTCTCCTCTTAATGTTTCAACATCGGCATTTAATCCAGTAGCACTAACAAGAGGTATGATACTTGAAGCAACACCAAGATTAGTTTGTAAAGTTCCAATATTTGCGGTGTTAGTAGATATATTTCCTGTATTAGTTTCAACAGCAAGATTTAGTCCAGTTGCTAATACCGGAGGATTTTGTGTAGCATCGCTTGGTATTCCAAGATTACCTGTATTACCTATATTTGTAAATCCTGTTAATTGTAAATTACCACTACCATCATAAGCAAATTGTGATGTATCTATTTTTAATTTTATATCTAAATCTTTTGTGATTTCTCCGCTTGGTTCGGTGATATTAGTTTCAACCACATCAATACCATTACCAAAACTATCTTTATTCGGTATAAGTTGTCTTCTTCTTTGTCTGTTATTAACATTAAATAGTGATGTAGATGCTTTAATTTCTGTTTGTTCTAAAATATAGGCATAACTCGCTAATTGTGATACTACTATTTTTAATTGACCTGATGTGCCTCCTATATCGCTTTTATCAATAAATATCTCGTCATTAACACTAAACCCACTTCCCATATTCATAATTGAAATAATTTCTGCTATTAAAACACCTGAACCATTATCTTTAATTTCAATTGCTAATCTTCCACTATTACCAATATCTATTTCTTCATATATTCCTGCTGTTGTAAAATTTCCATTTGTAGAAGCATCAATAGTTAAATAATCAATAAAAATATGTTCTAATACTTGCGATGAGGTGTCTCCATTAGCAACATTATCCTCAATATCTAATCTTAATCTTTGTATAGTTAATAAATCTTCATTAGCATTATCTTCATTTTGACTATCTAATAAAGAATAAATACCATATAACCCAGCACCAATACCAGCATAAGTTAAAGCATTTTGTGCCCTATTTAAAAATATTTGTAAATATGCTAATCTTGAACCTTGTAAAACTAATATTGCCGGCAACGCCAAAGAACCCAAGTTTGTAGTTCTATCTAATACTCCTCCTAAACTATTCCACAATGTATCAACTGTATCTCTTGTTTGCGAACTATTCCTCCAACCTGCTAACCCCCCTTGCTCGCTTGTATATAATCCGTGTATTAAATTATATAAATCGGCAATATTTACAACAGTAGTTCCTTTAAAAGCAAAATAATCTCCATTAAGTAATGCTAAATCACTTGCTACAACAGCAACTTCTGCTTGGACTGTTCCAACTGCAACTCCTAATAGATTTTGCACTGTTTCTAACGCTGATATATCGTAATCTACGGTGTACCACCCAGAGAATTTTTGAGGATAAGCGAGATGATATGAATGATAATATTGTAAATGTCCGTCTTTATTTATTTTAGTATTATATGTTAATCTTGGATTGCTATAAGAAAATGTTAAATAATTATAATTATAATCATTAATATTCATAGCATTTTTTGTATGAAATCTTATTTCTCCATCATCATCATTATTATTTAAATAAGTATGAAATTTATCATTACCATCTATTTTCAATTGTATTAAATCGTTTAATGTAGTATCAAAACCAGTATTTAAATTGGTTATAATAGTAGTAGTATCGCCTGTGGTAGTTGATGTTTCACCTTCATTAACTATATTTAATGTTCCACCAGAAGAACCCCCAGAACCGCCGATATGTTCTTGTGTTGTATCTATAAATGAATTGTCGGTTTCGTCGTTATACCAAGACATTTATTTAATCTCTTATCTATATATAACTTTAATTTTTTTTCTCATATATAGTTAGAAAGAAATAAGATGTACGATAGTGTCCCAGCGTCGCTACCCAGAGAATTTTTTTATACCCTATCTAAACTCCAAGGTTCTATGGCGAAAAATTTAGTTAAAGTTTCAGCAGACAGAGTTACTGCTTCAAGTGGTAACATTACTAACATCCGCTTACCAATAGGAATGCTTTGTGATTTACGCTCAACCGCACTCTGGTTTGATGTAGATATTTCCGGCACTGCGCCGTGCATACCGGCGAGATATGCTTCATCGTTCATTAAAAGAATGGCGATTTCTATAAATAATACAACAGTTCAGCAAATAGAAGATTATAATTTAATCTACAATCTACTTGCCGACCATAATAATAAAGCACTATCCAAAGGTATTGGTGGTGAAAATCTTGATAACTCGGTTATCTGGGGAGAACCTGCTGGTTCTGGAACAAAACAAGTTGCTCTAACTGGAACTAATGCTATGTTAGCATCAACCACCAATCAAACTGGTCTTAAATTCTGTATCAACAACTTTTTAGGATTAATCGGTTCGGCATCTACAAGCGTATTACCGACCGACCGATGCGGTGAGGTGGTACTATCTATAACTTGGGAAAATTCTGCTGGTGTTCTTGGTGGAACTGCCGAAACTACCGCACCAACATATAGCGACAGCAAATATGAAGTAAAAGATATATATTTAACTATGGAAAGTTATTCTTTTAGTGATGATAGTTATTATACATCTATCGGTAATAAGGACTTGATGTTCGGTTTCACAGATTATATTTGTACTCGGTTTGCCGATACTGATAAAGCAACTAATGTAAATGTCACATCTTACATATCCGCCAATTCTATTGATTGGTTAGCGATTACCTGTGTAGCACCTCAATCTGCTCCTAAAAAAATGATTGCGTGGGGAAGCGAAGGAGACGGCGACGGTTCAGCAGGAAAAGAAGTTATAAATGTTTATCAATATATGAGCGACCCAGTTGCTTACAAAAACAATTTAGATGTAACTAATAATGGAGATGGGTTCTTCAATACTGCGTATTTCCAAAGAGATTTACAAAATTTAGAAAGCGTTCAATTCTCCATCAATAATAAAGCACTAAACTATGCTCCCCTAAACCCACAGGAGACTTTCCAAAATAATTTATGTTGCCTTGGATACGAAGGCGTAGATGCTTCAAGAAATGGTCTAATTGATACTTGTGTTTCTCTAAAACATTATTATAAATATTATGGTGCTGGTTTCCAATCTTTATCTCTAATAGATAAAGACCAATTCAATATCAGCGGTTTATCTTCCGCTGGTTCATCTGCCTCCATAAATGCGGTTGTTAAGTTTAATGCTACTTCCACATATTCAATCACTCCTGTATTAATCGCTAAATTATCCAAAGTCCTTCATATCAAAGCAGGACGCCAAATTAGAGTAGAATAGTAAAAAAAAAAAAGATATAAATGAAATAAAATAAAAGATATTAAATATGAATAAAAACAAACAAAATAATAAA
>Ga0102855_1000481_pt1 | contig 12966 bp, 13 predicted proteins | sample Colrivmet1370B02_FD_78450 | JGI IMG/M metagenome (GOLD analysis project Ga0102855, IMG submission 78450) | Estuarine microbial communities from the Columbia River estuary - metaG 1370B-02 | ecosystem: Environmental > Aquatic > Marine > Intertidal zone > Estuary | place: USA: Columbia River...
CAGATGGAATTACATCTACTATTTTACCAAGCTCAGTTACTACGTTAGCAGCTGTTATAGCTGTTCCGCTTACATCTACTACGTCTGCATCCGCAGCAGCAAGTGTAGTAAATCCGTCAAACTCTCCCGCAGTTGCGTTAGTTCCACCCCAAATATTTTGCTCAGTTTTCTCAGCAACTTTACCCGCTACGTGACCCAAAAGGAAGTCAGCGAATGTTGGAGGTAATGAATCAAAAGCAGAAATTCCTTGTTGAACTGCTTCCCAATCGTTATTGAAGTCAGACTTACAAAGCTCAAGGTTTACTTGGAACTCTTCCGGTTGAATGATTCTCTCAGTTAAAGTTAAAGTTCCCGCATCTGTAAAATCACAAGAAGCGTTTCCAATGATACCGCTTGTTGCTACTTTTTTGATGACCTCTTTATACTTTACATTTGGCTTTACAGTAATCCCTCCATTTGCGATGGTAGATCCTTCAAGCAATGCAGCAGAAATGTACTCTTTGGCAAATTCTCCTGCGTACGTTGTTGTTATACTAGGTGTTGGCATTTTCTAAAAATTTAATTTTTGTTAAAAAGTCTATTCATTACTCGTTCAGACGTTGTTGTCGGTCTGTTTTGCGATATTTTATTCATTTTAACATCCGGTTTCGCTTCCGGATTGTGTTTAATTGCTTTTGCTGCAGGAGTATTAGAAAGCTCTTCACGTACTTGCTTTTCGATTTCTTGCTTTGCAAGGTCTTCGCCTTTCATTTTTCCTAATTCATCCTTTACATAGCCTAATTCCTCTTTCATCTCTTCGATCATAGGACTTACTGCTTGTACTACCGCATCAACAATTTTGTGCATTTCATCTTCTGACTCCTCTTCAAGTTCAGTTTCAGCTACCTCTTCGGTTGGCTCTTCTGATAACTCTTCCGTTTTGTCTGAATCTTCTTTTGCTTTAGATTTTTTTGCTTTTTTAGGCTCTTCTGCTACAACTTTATTATCTCCTGTAGCAACTTCCTCTAATGCAACGTCTTCCGAAAGCTCTTCAGTCATCTCTGCATCCTCTTCTGCTTTTGGCTCTCCAATAGATCCGATGATACCATCGTCTTCTATGATTAGAGTTTTACCATCTTCGAGTTTATAGTCTCCAATAGGTAATGGCACCTTCTCATCTTCTGTAACGATGAAAACGCTTTCGCCTTCTGCAAATGATTCCGCTTCGATGATAGTTCCGTTTTCTAACTTCATTTCTTCAAGCTGTACTTTAGCTTGTAGCAACGTTGTTATTTTGGTTAACATCTCGCTTGGTTTCATATATAATTATTTATTTAGTGATTACACTAATGTAATAACGCAATACGAAAAAAATTTGCATTTTGGTTAATCGTTTCCGTATATAGATCCAATGCCTTGAGCGTGTAAAGATCCATCGCAACAATCTCTGCTGTACGTCAAAGTATCCCAACAAAGGCAACCTCTTCTCGAGTCTCTTGGACTCGTTTTGCTTGGTATTTTATTATCCTTATTCAAAAGTTTTCATTTTATTTATTGCCCAATTAATTCCGGAGGTGCCTCCCCAACAATCCCACATAAGACCTCCACATCCTTCATCGTATGGTATATCTTTATGTTGTTGATGTCTATTAAAAGAAGCCATTCTTGCTATTGTGTCACGACTTATTTTATCTTTATTGGCTAATTGTCTAGCACGAGTCCAACCTACTTTAGTTCCGCACTTAGCTTTGTTTTCCTCTTTATATTTTATTGCTCTTTTTGCATTATTACTAGCTGAATCCGGATAATCGTTAAAGCTTTCTAGTTGATACATTATCATATCCTTTTTTATTTCTAGTAGATCTAAGCCTATGGAAATCTCTTTTGATAGATCCTCTTCTATTTGTTCTTTAGGTCGCTCTGCTTTGTCTGCAAAGAATCCTTCAATAGAGAATCCCTTGACTACTCCTGTTTTTACAAACTCTTGCCATATTTTTTCGTTGTTTACTTTTATAGATCCTGCCCAAGTTCCTACCGGTAAGTTCATACCGTAAAATGCAGTTTTATCTTTCTCGGAATCTTCTACAATCCAACTTTCTACTAAAGACAATCCGTGTATCTTTTCAAAGTGTTCGTATGTAGCGTTGCTTTGGTTTCCTTTCATAAGATATAACTCGGATGCTTTTCTTACAGTATCCTTAGTGAAGTAAATATAATACTCCTCTTCATCTTCTTTTCTGTATATAGGCTTATTAGGAACTAAAATAGCTCCCATTAAAAGTTTCTTTTCTGTGTCTACTTCTGCAAAACGATATTCTTTTGTTTTGTTTAATGCTATAAAATTCTCTTCGATTGCCGGATGTTCTACAATAGAGATAGCATCTATTCCGCTAAACTCATCTGTTTCATCTATAATTAACTCAACTATTTTCATATCTATTTAACGTTTATTTTTTATTATTTGCATTATCCAATACTAGCTGACTCTATAATATTTCGATCTAAAGCTTGAGCAGAAGATACATCGTTTGAAACCACATAAGCTTTTTGTGGTTTTTTACTTTGCTCTCCCATCATTCCCGCTAATTGATTTGTAGGACTAGCACCTACGACATTAAAAGATGGAGGACTTGAAACACTTAATCTTGCCCCACTAGCGGTTCCGGATGGACTTTCAGGATTAACCGCTGTAATATCTTTTACAGTTTTAAATCCTGTCGCTAATACTCCGGCTATACTTACAGCCTTTTGTATAGTTCCGAATGGCTCGGGTACAACCGAAGGTGCAGCTAAAACTTGCGTAACTCCTAAATAAGTATTCATTATAGCTTGAGCAATCGCAGCTGCTTTTCCTGCTTTAGAATTTTTACCTAATAAATCTGCAACTGCTCCGAACGCACTTGAGACAATAGCAATCTTTTGTTGTGCTAAAAGTTTTTCAGCTTCTAAACCTTGTTTATCTAAATCTGATTCTCTTTGTCTATAATCCTCACTTAGACGTAACTTTTCTGCTTCGGCATCTGCTCGAGCTTGTGTACCGATTGCAGCAGCATCTATTTGACCTTGTACTCTTTGTAATTCTATTTGCTTTTCTAATGTTAAAGCATCTTTTAATTTTTGGATCCTATTAACCTCTATAAGCTCTTGTTCAGCTCCGAATGTAGCTCTAGATATAGCAATCTCGTTTTCGGTCTCTTGTGTCGTTTTTAATAAATCTAACTCTTCTTTTCTTAATGCGTTTACATTTGTTTTTTGTTCAGATTGTAATCCGGTAAGCTTCGCTTCTATGGCTACCATTTCTGTGTTTAAAGAATACAACTCGTTTGTCAATTCTACACTTTCTCCTTCAGCTTTTATACGAGCATTTATGGCATTTATCCTAGCTTGTACGGTTTCTTTTTCTGCATCTCCTTGTTCTTTAAGAACTTTACCCAATTCCTCGTTGGCTAGTATTCTATCAGATATTGATTTACTGTCATCGTCTCTGATTTGTCTTTGCACTTCTGCTTCTCTGTCAAATTGCTCAACTAATCTTTGTTGTTGTAAAGCTAACAACTCATAATTCTTTTCGTTTTCTACAATAGTTTTTGCTTGACTCGCAGCTCTTTTAACGTCTATTTTTCCTATTGCATCTGCACTAGCTTCAGCAATTCCTTGAGCTAAAGTACCAACCTCTCCTACAGCTTCGACAAAACTATCTTTTACATCTCCGGCTGCCGTTGTTATTCTTTCTCCGGTAATTTCTAATGAAGCGTTTGTGTCATCAATAGCAGATTGTAGCTCTCCTATTTTTTCAATATTATTTGGATCCGTAAACTTTGTCCAAGCTAATTGTGCTTTTTGAAACCCGAATACAATCCCTTGGATAGCTCCTACGAGAAGATTGACTCCTAAAGATAAAGAACCCCCAACAAGTTTTCCAAGAGCGTCAAAGCCTCCTGTAAGGTCTGAGACTTTCTTAAACATATCTACAAAAACGCCACTAACTTGAGTCAATACTATTTGAATCGTTTTAAATATTGTATTTACTCCGTCTGCAACTTCTTGGTTTTTCATCATAACTTCCGAGAGTGCATCAACTCCTTTCATTATTAATGCAAATCCGGCTGCCTTCATAGCCAATCCGATTCCCTTAAAACCGTTTGCAGTTTTTTGTAAAGTTTGATTTAAGACACCTTGTTCTTTAGCTTGAGCTTTAGCTGCCTTTTTAACCTCTTCCATTTCTTTTCGCATAGCTTCTTGAGAAGAGAGAGCATCGTTTAATCTATGGTTTAATTCCCATAACTCATCTTTAGCTTGTTTTACATCGGCTCTTAGTTTTAGCGTTTCTGTAACCATTACTTTCTTTTTATTTGTTTTTTAACTTCTGCAAAAGACATAGGCATTTTATACTTTCCTAAAGCTATGTCAATGTTCGTTCCTTTTATATTTTCTTCATCTGCTATTTTTAATAGCTCTAGTATATTTTCTATCATAACTTATTTTTTATGGACAAGTTGCTACCCTTACTACTTTTCCTGTGTATCTTTCAACTCTTACTGCCATATAATTTTTTCCGTTTTCATCTAGTATTTTAAAATCAAAATAATTTATAAAATTATAAGTTCCATAATATCCTGTAAACTCGGGGAAAGAAAGCAAACCTCCTCCAAAAGTAGATTGATGTACACGTGCACCGCTGTAATCTATTACACCGGTTGTTCTTATAAAGTCACCAATTTGTAAATCTCTAGCTCCTCCTGTATGCTCAAAATACCAATTTGCAGAAATATTAATAGGGTAAGCAACACCGCAGAACAAAGTAGGTGGGTTAGGTATATCATTTGCAAAACTAACAGTCCACGCAAACACATTTCCTACAGGTGTAGCAGATTGTACGGTTAAAGAACTAGCTACAGAGCTAACTGCATCTGCAAAAGGAAACAAAGGACTTGTATTTGTTCTACCGTAAAATTTATAAAATATTGTTGCAGGATGAGATAAATTACTTACTATTGCTGAAACGTCTGAGGGTAATGTAAATTTATTTTGACTAGTAGTTATAAAAGGAACAACGGTAACTCCGGAAACGGCTTTTAAAACGTCTACATCGTTGCTTATTAAATCCGATTCGGTAGTAGAATAAACAAAACCATACTCATCAATTTGAGGAGTGTTTATTAATTTACCTAATTCAGTTACAGCGTGATTTAAATAAACCTCATCTTCTGTATTTTTATTGCTGATTCTAATTTGTAATTTTGGAGGAGTAACACTAATAACTTCATCTTCGTAAATAGGTGCCGGATCATTAGAAGGGATCTCACTAGGAACATCTGTAGTTATATCCGGAATTGTAAATCCATCTACTCCGCCATCTAAATCTGACGTTAAATCAATATTGTCTACAAATATATTACTAAGGTCTATTGTTATTGTTTGACCGGCAACTGTTATTAATGTGCTGTAAGTAGGATCTTCAAATATATTCGTTAACTCTAAGGTGCTTAGATTTGTTGCAAAGTCTGTGGTTATTTTATTTATTCGGTATATGTCATCAAATACAATAATCTTATCAGCTAATGATAAATTATGTAACAACTCCATAGATAAGTATGCTTTGAACGTAGACAATCTTTTTCTTATGTCTAGCATATCTTTTACATAATTTTTATAGTATGTGTCGAAGATAGTTATTGTTACAGGCTTTTTTGTCCACTCGTCAAACTCAGAGTTAAAATTTAAACTTTGCCCTTCTATACCTACAAAAATTGAAAATTGACTATTGAGAGGTAAATAAGCCGTGGATAATATTGATATAGTTTGATCGTCTAAACTTCTTACTTTTATAGCTGACGCAATACCTCTTCCGGTATAAAATATTAATGGTTTTGTCAAAGAAGCGTTTTGGCTTTCATTTACAGAGTAACCGAATTGTATATTGCTTTCTTGATTTATTGTGTTACCACTTCCGTCTGTAGTAGTTTGTATTACTCCGGCAGTAGTGACATATAACCTTTCAAACTTCATATGCTCAAAAGGAACTTCTATATCATAATTTTTACCATCAAACTTATCCCCATCTTTATACGATAAACTGCCCCAATCTTTACCGGATAATTCCTTATGGTTTATAGCAAGAAAAGTATCGGTTGAATTATACTTGAAATTTATTTCTTTAAAAGGCAATACTTGATCGACAGAGCTTTCATTCTTATCAAGATCTTTTGTTATATCCCAAACCTTAGTGCTACTTGAAAAATAATTGTCTAACGTTTTTACTTCTATTACATTGTCTTTATTTACAAAAGCAGTTAAATTAAAAAGCTTAAATAATCCTGTGATAAAATCTATCACTTTCATTTCGGGGATAATACTCGGTATGTTTACTTCTTTATTAGTTGCAAACGATGCACTACCTCTATATAATGCTTCAGACTTACCCGAAAATATTCCATTAGGAATATGTATTATTTTCACGTCTACGGTGTAATTACTTGTAGATTCTGTTTCAATATAGAATGTATATGTCCCATTTGGAATTTCTATATTATCTGCTTTGTTTGGCTCTCCATTTATTGTGTTTCCGGATAGGTTTTCAAATTTTTGAAACTCTTCTCCATCTTTCTTTACCACTAAATTATATGGTACATCTGTGTCCGGATCTACAAAAACTCTTAATTCTCTTTTTGCTTTTTGCTCGTTAAAATCGTTTTTAAAACTAGCACCCTTAAATCCAATTATATTTGTAGATGGAGTTCCTACAGGAGTAAATCCGGTAATAGGATATTGAGCATCTTGATCTTGAAATATTTTACCTTCTTTATTATGAAGCCATAAATATAGATCGTAAAATGGAGCGTTTGTTGTACTAAAAAAATCTTGTGTAAAAGATAAAGAATCATATTGAGCCTCTATTGCTTTTATAATTGGGTACAATCTTATAGCCGGTTTTAGCTCATTTAATGGAACTCCTACATTTGCACTAGATCCGGTTGAGTTTATATTTTTTATTTTGTCAGTATTCGAAGCACTTGTATCATATATCAACCTCGACTCTGCTGTAATTAATGGAAATATAATTGCATCTGATAAAGTCTCTCCGAAAAAATCTACATCTAATCCGTCTGATAAATAAGATTTTATATTTGCATCTGTATATTGAAAATTAAAGTATTTTAGATTTACTAAGCCACTTAGCATATCTTCTCCTAGTACATCCTTTAATGTTATTGTGTTTCCGTAGAATGTAAGCTTGTAAGTATCCGGTTCATTATTTTTAAGCTTTACCCCTTCAAGTTTTATTTTGCCTTCCTTAAAAGGTTTGTAATTCATTAGTAAGGTTGCATCCTTTTTTTTACGAGCATCGTATCCTACAATATTAAAATTGTAAAAATGTTTAAATAGTTTATTATTTATCCTAGATGCCGGTACATTAAAAGTTCGAGAGAAGTCTGTAAATATTTTAGATATGTCTTTTATATCTTGAATACTTTGTGTCAAAGTAAAAGACTCATCTTTAAACATCTCAACCTCTTGACCTTCTATGTATAATTGGAGTTGAACCATTATCGAACGTTGTTTATTTTATCGAATGCAAAATTAAACTCTATTGTATAATTTATTAGTTTGTCATTTAATGAGGTTTTGTAAAGCAACTGTTTGCTTTTAGGCATTACCGGTAAAGTTTTACCCTCGTATCTTATCCATACATTCTCACTTAAAAATAGCTCTTCGATAGTTTGGTTCATATCCTCTACAACAAAGCCTGTATTTAATTGTAAAGATGTTATTCCATTTACGTTATATCTTTCTCGTTGACCTTCGGCAGTAGAATATGTTGAGGTTGAATTAGCTATTGTATTCCTTTTATACTCTTCACTCGTAACTTCTAAAGTTTCAATAAATTTCTTAAATACATACAAATCTTGAAAAGCTCCATATTTGTTTACAAATGTTATTTTATATGGAGTAAATTTTGGCTCACATATATTTGTTATTGTTACAGTTTTTAATAACGTAGTATCGTCTGTGTCATAAACCTTTACAGTATTACTATTAGCCGGAATATCTATATATTGAATCTTTTGATTGGTATTACCATTGTCTGTAATTTGTGTGTCAGTAGAATCAATAGTCAATTTTCCTACGCCTTCTGCAAATATTGGAAATTTTCCGGTTGTGTTTTCGGGTATGTAAATATTATTTGAGCTTATTAAAGCGTGTCTTTGCAATTCCGGATTAGTGCCATCCTCAAAATAACCGTAACCATCTAAAGCTATAAATGAGAATGTTTCCGGATTAGAAAAAGTAAAAGGTTGATCTGCTTCGTCAAAATAAGTTACATCGGCTTCTATCCATTTAGCATAACTGTTATAATCATCGTTAAATGATATATCTAAATAATCTCTTACAAGCTCTCCTATCTCTAATGTAATTTTATTATGTGTTTCAATACGTTTTTTATTTATCTCGTATTGAGGAGATAAAGGTTTATTTGTAGCCAATATACCATCGTATATGTACAAATCTAATTCTATTCTTTTTAATGCCATTTTTTTAAAGTATTTGTGAACCTTGACCGGCTCCTCCGGATTTACAACTATGTATTTCTACACTTAAAACCGTACCGTTTCCGTCAATTTGTATTATATAAAAATCTCCAACTCCCACTCCGGCTCCACTAGAAGTGCTAAATAAATTAACTGCATATCGTAAACTTTGTCCATCAAATGGAGTTCCATTTCTGCATATTTTAGTTCCCATCAAACCGCTAATGCTAGAGCCTGTAGAAGTTATTGCCATTGTTGTAGCAAAAGTTCCATCGCAAAAGTCACCGGGTAATTGCTTACCTCCCGAAATAAAATACCCATTAGATCCACATTGACCTGCCGTTGCCGGTTGCACTATTGTTCTTGGACAAGGTGATGGCAAATTACTTCCTGCATTATTATATCCACTCGGTATTTGTATTGTAAAGTTTACAGTTCTAGTCGTGTCAGTAGTAACAGGATCGAAACCGATAGGGTCAAAGCTAACAATAGTACCTTCTGCTGTAAGACCTTTATTAATTGATCCATTCTTACTTATAGACTGTTTTGTTAATCCTGCTCTAGTACAGCTAAAATCTTCTAATGCTGTTCCTGCTTGAGAAAATGTAACCGAACAATCAGGGGAAAGTGTTGCACCTGCATTAGAATATCCCGGTGGTACTTGTATTCTAAAATAAAGTGTTACGTTTTGTGATGTTGATCCTGTGTTAGCGGAAACAGTTTCAGGACTTAATAAACTTCCACCATTTGAAGTTGCTACTCCTAATATTACACCTGTAGTTGATGGTCTTGTAATCGTTCCATTTTGTGCTATTCCTCCTCCGGTTAATGGAGAGGTGTTACAATCATAAGCGGGAGATCCGGCAGGTAAGCTAATTGTTACAGATATAGATTGAACAGCTTCACAAGTCGTAGGATAACTTCCATCCCTTCCTATTGCATAAAGGGTTACGGATCCGCCTAAAGTGTTAGAAGATATTGTTAATGTAGATCCGGATAGTGCCGTTGATACTAATGTTGGATTTGGATTAGATATTGCATATGTAGTTTCTCCGGTAAATTTAGTAGACAAATCTATTGAAGTTGAATTCCCTCCTGTGTCTAATGCTACGGCAGATATACTACCGCTAGTAGCAGGACCACCCGAACATACTGTAGGTTGAACTACTGAGCTAGTTACACCGGGCTGTATAGCTGTTAATTCACAATCTTTATGAACATCAGTTGCATTACTAAATCCGGCAGGAATTCGAGTTCGAGCTGTTATTGTTCTCGTTGTGTCTGTACTTACCGTTGCATATTTGTTATTGCTAAAACCGGAATCAGTACTTGTTAAAGATACAAAGACTCCAAAATCCGGATTGGGATTTGTTATTATTCCTTGATTATCTACGGCAAATCCTGTGTCATCTAATCCTCTAGGAAAAGCAGTTGAACATAGAAACTCCGGAGTGGGTACAGTTGGAGCTGATAGGTTTAAATAAAAAGGACTTCTTACATTTATCTTTGTACTCATTTTTTAACATTTTGTTTTACTACAAAGCTCATAAACTCTTGAACGTCTAGTCCAAAACCTTGTAAAAGCTCTTGAGGTAGGTTCTTATAATACTTTTGAAATGGCTTAGTAAAGAATAAGCTTGGCTTTATTCCATTATTGTAGATACTTCTAGCAATAGCAAATTGTAAACTCTTCCTAGATATGAATCTTCCATCTTTGTCTCTCGGTGCTATACCTCTCTTTATAGTCCACTTGTCTAGTTTACTCGGAGGAGGCATTTTATCTTTGTATGCGTATGGTGTTTTATATTTTTTCTTTTTACCACTTACACCTTTGTCAACAAACGTTCCGTAGTTTTCCATCGAGATACTAAACTCAAGGCTATTTTTAGACGTTTTAACAGGGTTTCCCTTAATGGACTTATATAATGCTCCACTAGAGCTTTTTTTTTGCCTTAGAAGATTCTTTTTAGCTTCCTCGACAATTAAATCCCTAAAGATGACTAATGCTAGTTGTAATTCTTTAAACTCTAGCATATGTAAATATCGTTATGAATTAGAATATCTAGAGTCGTTGCCCATCCGGCAATTTTGTTTTCGAAACGATCAACGAATGGTTCGCAACTTGGGGATCCTTCAAGTTGATATTTGTTTTGATGTAAGGTTCCGGATCTAAGTTTTTCAATTAATCTATTGACTACAGCTAATTGTGTATTTAATATATCTTGCTCATTATCATTGTTGAGGTATATGTCAGTTGTAGCATCTTTAGACTCATCTACAATATCCATAGTCATAACGGTTACATTAAAGCTCAAGGTTCTCTCTTGTTGAGAGACTTGGTTTACCATTATATGAGACAAAGGGAATATGGTTTGCTTACTTAGATCTATTTGAGTAATATCTCCATATGTTACCGTCTTTACTGATTCGTCTGCTACGAGTTCGTCTTTTAATGTGTCAGTAATTAAATAAAATCCTCTTGCTCCTGTACCGCTCATTTGAAATTGTTTTTAATTTGTTTCGCTTCTAGTTCGTTCTTTTCCTTTTCGAATGCTAATGCTAGTAAGCAAGTGTTTAAATTCTCTTTTGTTATATTGTCATATTTTGTAATGTCTCCTTTAGCAAGCGTATAGACCGACTGATACCAACCCCATTTTTTTCCAAAAGTTTCTGCTGCTCCAAGACCTCCGGTGTCGACTCCTCCAAATATTTCGTCATAGCGTTCGACAAGTCGATCCCTAAATGATAAAAAAAAACCAAAGAACTAAAAACTACATCTAATGGGGTATGTTTCATAGCCTCATAATAGACATCTCCTTTGTACTCGTCTATGAGGTACTTATCTCCATCCTCTTTTTTTATAGGTCTGTAAAGAACTGCAAACGCTTTATGCATATTATTCCAATCTCCTAAGTTTGTGTCAAGATCTATATACTCTCCAAAGGTCATATCGTCAAGCTTGGGTATGAATCCGAATGTAGAATCTCCTATTGTAAACTTTGTAATTAAATCCGGTTTTTCTGCTAGTAACTTTTCTATTTGAGAAACTATTCTTTTTACATCTTGTACTCTAAGCTTTAATCCATCCTCGTAATTTACACCACAAAATATCTCAAGAGTTTTTAATTGATAAAAGATCTCCGGATTTGCAGACTCATCCTTCATCTTTTCAAATTGATTTACTATCTCAATGTATTTAGAATATTGAGACAACGATAACTCGTTTAAGCTTGTAGGAATTTTAACTTGTACTTTCATATGATTATATAACGTTGATATTATTTTTTTAACAAAAAAAAGAGGCAGCTTTCGCCACCCCTAAATTAACTAAATCAAAACAAACAAAACTATCTTCTAATAACATTCCTCCAATCGTGGGCATCTTCGACTATTCTTAAACGATCTCCGACAACCTTACCACATAGCGGAATACATTCTGTATAAACAATACTACCCATTTTATACTTCTTACCCTTTAGCACTAGATCTTTATCTAGCACCTTTCGGATACGTCCTTCATAACCGGTTTTTTCTCTGTCCGGTTTCTCTAGTAATTCACTACCTATATACTTTCTATTAAAGTAGTAATCAATATGCCAACCTAAATGTTCAAATCTCGAATCCATATTATTTATTTAAATAGTCTCTTATACTTTCAAGCTCTTCAATAGTATTCTCAGTTTTTTGTCTTTTAGGCAAACCAAAATAGTCACGAGCTAAAGTAGGCTTCCATCCTCTATGCGGTATCATACCGCTTTCATAAAGCTTAAAATCTCTAATACTTACAACTAAGTTATAATATCCACGAGACATAGGCTTACCATTAAAGCTAAAATTTTGATCAAGCTCTTCTACAAATTTACAATCCTCTCTTATACAAAAACCCATTACAATTCTATTTTATCAAGGTTCTCTTTTATATCCTTTAACTTTAAAAGAATAAAGCTAAGATCATCCGAAATATCTTTCCGGTCATAAAAAGTATCAGTCCTATTTTCTACTTTAGGAATAATATAATTTTCTATATCATTTGCAATAGTAGAAACGTTTCCAATTAAAGTTCCAACATCCCAAGCTCTTTTAGATCTTTTTTCTAGAAGCTCGGCTAGTTCATTAGTTTTAGTCATATCAATAGTTTTAAATTACATCTCTTTTAATTTGTCTCTAGAGTAGGTGCGAGAATTTTACACCTTTTATTAATAAGAGGAGAGATTAAGAGTACCCTTTCCAAGACGAATAAATCGAATACAGGTTCAGAGTTATTAACCTCTCTTTATTAATTATACCGCAAGATAGTAAAATATATCTTATAAACAAATTTTTTTAATAACTATTTTTTTATCTGATAGCATATTTGCCGTAATTCGGTCTTGATAGCTTGTTATAGGTTGCGTATCTCAATGCGTCTAAACTATGATTAAAGGCATCGACCGGTGTATTAAGTACATTACCATTC
>Ga0102855_1000507_pt1 | contig 12706 bp, 20 predicted proteins | sample Colrivmet1370B02_FD_78450 | JGI IMG/M metagenome (GOLD analysis project Ga0102855, IMG submission 78450) | Estuarine microbial communities from the Columbia River estuary - metaG 1370B-02 | ecosystem: Environmental > Aquatic > Marine > Intertidal zone > Estuary | place: USA: Columbia River...
CTTCTACTGTATGACATATTTAACAATATAAATTTGTCTCTAAAGAAGGTCTTGCAGAAATGTAAGACTTTTTTTTGTTTAAAGATTAATGGGTTGCCTCAGGTTGGGGCCGGGACTGTAAATAGTTCTTTGATAGTTCGGTAGAATTGATTATCTTTACATTATGAAAGATTGTAAAGAGTGTGGTAAGTCTTTAGAAGGTAAGCCAAAAAGTCAAAAGTTTTGTAGCAGATCTTGTGGGGTTATATATAATAATAAGACAAGAGTAGTTACAGACGAGACTAAAGAAAAGCTTAGAGCTTCGGCTATAAAGCATAGTATTGGAAAACATAAAGCTAGTATCCTAAGTATCTGGGAGTTAAGTAGTCGTACAGTACAAAAAATTATCAAAAGGTTAGGGTTAGGGTGCTCTAGTTGTGGTTGGGATAAAGGTAGTTGTGATATTCATCATATAGAAGGAAGGAAGATTACTGATCCACATAATCATAAAAATCTAACTTTACTATGTCCTAACTGTCATCGGTTAGTTCATGAGGATAAAATAAAGAAGGAAGATCTTAAAACATTCGAAGAAATATTACCTGATAACTGGATGGATAGTTATTATGGATAAACTGGGGCCGTATGCAAATTGGTTGAAGCGAGCAGACTGTAAATCTGTACCGAAAGGCGTTGGAGGTTCGAATCCTTTCGTCCCCACAAAAGTATAGCTATAAGGATAAAAAATCCCAAATTAGTATACATATATGTCCTCTTATGCATAGAAAAGCGTAAAAAGTAAACATATATGTATACAAAACTCGAAAAAAGTAAACGTATATGTATACAAATAGAAGGTGAAGCAGCTACAGTGGAGTGGCGGGCAGTCTTGAAAACTGTAGGGCATTAGGTTGTCTGGGGGTCGGGTCCTCTTCCTTCTACAATAAATAGAGAGTGAACTCACCAGGGTGGGCACTGCTTGCTAAGCAGATGAGTCGGAAACGGCGGGGGATCAGGGCCTCTTCTCTCTACAATTATGTCTTGGTAGCTCAGTGGTAGAGCAGGGTGCTGTTAACACTCAGGTCGTTGGTTCGAAACCAACCCTTGACTCAATATAATGTGCTGGTGTCCGAGTGGCCCAAGGTAGAAGGTTGCAACCCTGAAGATCGTGAGTTCGAATCTCACCCGGCATTCTTAGTTTAGTAAACGGCAAAAAACTATAATAAGGTCTAGTCTTATTTTAGTAAATGCTGAAAAACTATAATAAGCTTCAGGGACCGTCTGGGAATGGTAGCAGCTTCCAAACCTGTTAGTTGTGGGTTCGAATCCTACCTGTCGCGCTAGTAAATGCCATCATTAAGTGCCATATGTTGCACTAATGTTAGTATTTCTATACCTAATCGGGTATAATCCGATTAATAGTGCAGTATATTACACCTTTACGGGTATAAAATCATATGTAATTGCATATAGCGAAAACGTATTAAAAGGGCTGCAGAGATTTACTGTATGCAAAAACATATAATGGGGCAATGGCTGAGGTGGTCAAAGCGGCGGACTGAAAATCCGTAGATTCTGGTTCGACTCCAGGTTGTCCCACAAAAAAGCCACTAACTTAATAGTGGCCTAGTGTCCAACGATAGGTAGCGAATCAGCCCGCTGGCGCAAATTTCTTTCCTTAAAGGTAGTAAATTTAATTGATAATCACTATATTTATAGTATGAAAACTTACAGAAAAATAAAGGGGTTAAAAAAGATTATAGAAGATACTGCAAACAACCATTCAGGACTTACACCAGTATTCCTGATGAATGAAAGAGCAGAGAAAGAATTCACTAAAGCATTAAGGGGAGCCAATTATTTTAAGGGTAAAAAGAAGTAACTAAGAAGAGCCTAGCATTAATTTGTTAGGCTTTTTTTCTGCAATAATTGACACTCAAACCTGCATCTTTTGATACTCAGCTCTTTATAACTACTTGATACTCAGTATACTTACAATGACCCTACAAGGACTGTAACTACTTTTCCCAAAGCATACCTAATAATACCTACTTTTCACCAACAATACCTACTTTTCACCAATCAGAAGTAGATGCTATAAAACCTGCATCTTTTGATACTCAAAGCTGCACTTTTTGACCCTCAAATCTTCATAACTCTCTGAGCCCTAGTTTCCCACAAGCCTCTAACAATAACAAGGGACAACCTCGTCGTGGCGAGCGTCTGTTCTGGGGGGAACAACTCGGCTGTGCCATGCATCCTCCCATTCTTGGTATCCCAAAAATTTCCCTCCTTCATTGAAGAAATTCATACTTATATCTGTTCACTTAGCTCTAAATATAGTATTATAATAATACATTGTATAATATATAAGACTTTCCTATGAAACCATTAATGAAAATAACTAAGATACCTGCAGCAGGAGACACAAGAATGAAACCTAAAGCAGCCCCTATTAGTATAGCAGAAAAAGGAGCTAAGTTAGAACTAAAGACTCCTATCATGAAGAAGAGAGTAAAGAAGATCGCTAAAGGTGGAGTAGGAGACTGTGGATGTGGAGGAGGAAAGATGAAGTACCAAGCAGGTGGACCAATACCTCCATCACCTCTCAAACCAGCTTCACCAGGAATTCCGTCACCCGGAAATATACAACAACAATCCCTGGACAGTTTGCGTGTGAATAAGCTTCAGCTACCAAACACTGCTGATACTACACCTTCCGCGCCAACCTATAACGCCAAACCTCCAACAGCTATATCAGCAGCATCATTTAGTAAAGGTAATATACCTGGAACTGTACCTACAGTAGCTGGATCATTAGCTAAAATGATGCGTAAGAATGCATGGAAAGCCAGGTCACAACAAGCACAATCAAAATATACACAACAACTAGGAGCATTTGCTAAACCTAAATAAACTCTATAATGCCAGAATCTATACTAAAAAAACTCTACCATACAACAGAGAAGAGAGGCGATTTTAATAAAGTCGTTAACTTCCTAGGAACTATGGCAGAAGTAGAATCCTTTAAAGGTAAAAAGAAGTACAATAAGAAATCTTCAGCTTCAGGTATATTTCATTTCTTAATAGGAAATGGAGGAGGATATAACAAACGAGGACAGAAAGTTAAGGGAGGTAGATATGATGCTGCCGGTAATAACGCTACATCTTCGTTTCAAACAGCTCAAAATAGACTTAGAAATATGATGAAGGACGATAACTACTCTGAAGGCATAGTTGCTCAAGGACTACAGTCGCCGTTGCTAAAAATTTTAAAAGCAAATAATCCAGACGAGCTATCTGAAGAGGAACAAGCTGTACTAGCATATGCTAATCTAAAGATGAAAGGTAACAAGTTCGGAGAATTTCTTGATGGTACTATATCAGATCAACAACTATACGCAGACGAATGGGTAACTAAAAGTACGACTCACTCTCCTGATAGTATAGCAGAGAACTGGGCTAACGCTAATATACGTGGTAAAGGAAAGGATCATTTCAAATATTTCGGCCTACCGCAATCAGAAACGCCGGCTTCGCCTTCTAGTAAGGGAGAAGGTTTCTCACTTAGACCACAGACCATGATGACAAGTAAAGGACTAGTCTCACTAAACCCGGCAGAATACCCTTTTCAACCTGACGATGGCCTTTATACTATTAATGGTGAAAGACTTTACGAGGAAGGAGGTGTTTTGAGATCTCCCTCTAGTACCGCCAGCGAGGCACTAAACAATATACGAATACGCAACAAGCTTATATAACACAATGATCTGTCCCTACCTCTTGATATCGACTTATAGTAGAACAATAAAAAACCAGGAGCGTAGGGCTTTTTGTAACCAGGCCACACTCACTCGTACACTAACCCCGGACACCTACCTATTAACCCCCCACCCTTTTCTTAAGACAGTTCGAATGCGTACAGAATTTAGGGGTAGGGTCTTTTTTCACACCTCTTATTTTTTATAGCTGACCACTATACTGGTCTTTTCTTAACAGAAGTATTCATTTAACTACTTTCTGCTCACTTTGTACCATTATAAAGTTCATTCTATAACATTTATGAACTCCATTAACACTTATCCTGATTGATATATGTGACCTTGTATATAGGACACTAGGTTATTACTGCTTAATATTTGTTAGAGCTATTGTATGCAAAATTTACGAGTTTTAAGCGCGCAGTGAACCACATAGCATGGAACCCCCCGCCCAAACGGCTAGGGAAAATGAAATCCTCACAAAAAGTTGGGTAGGCAAACTTATTTCAAAAGCGAATCATATGGTAGAGGGTGGGTAGTATATAAAATAAACCTTTGCTGATACCCAACACTATACTACCACATGATAGGGGGTGTAGGGTCATTGAAGAGTAGATAGTATCATACCATAGTATCATATGATAGTATCAAGGGGTGGTAGGGTGTAGTAGTTATGGTTCAAGCTTCTCCTTGTCCTCTTATATCATTATGTAGATAGTATGTATCTTTGAGCAGGCTCGTCGTCTAATTAAACCTTATGGTAAGGGAAACATAACCATCAATGAATACTCATTGGTACATACTAAATACTAATCAATAGCTTAAGTGGATACATATTGTAGACATACGGCTTAAATGAATTTCAGCGTAATTATGAGAACATCTAAATTTGAATTAGTAAGAAAGGACATCGAAGTAAACCCTGTATCAGGCGTTAAAGTACACTTCACACTTGAAGATGCAAGAAGACTATTAGGTATAACATCTAAAAGTGAGCAGGCATTGAAAAATCGTATCGAAAGATTTACTGAAGAACAACATAAACAAGCACACGATGAATGTGACTTGATGAGTATTGCTCACAGACAAGTAGATGAAGAGTGTCGTACCTTTCTTAGAACTCTTGCTAAAAAGATATTAAACATTGATAAGATTGAACCAACCACTATGGAAGAGTTCAGTAAAACTATGTTTGAATAGCAAGTATTCACACTATCACAGCCGAGGCTAACCACTTCGGCTTTAAACTTATTTATTAATTATCATTAACAACAACAATTTATTATGAAAACATTATTGAAAGTATTATTATTCGTTAGTTACATTACTATTTTATTTGCATTGTTAAACCTATGGTTATTAGCCTTTGAGCAATCAGAGACAGTAGGAGACAAGATTAACATATTCACTAAAGTATTATTCTTTGGTATTATGTTATATCTATTTGCAAATATGATTAGACAATGGTTCTTGAAGAAGATTATGGAAGAAGAGTATCAAATATTAGTAGAACACTATAGATTTGAAATGGCTCGTCAATCTATGACAGGATTTATAAACTCATTAGTAACAGATGACTCTTGTGATGACTTGAGAGCTGATATTGAGAAGTTTATGAAAGAACAAGAACAAGTAAACAAAAAGTCTAACAAGAAAAACAAGAAGTAATGAAAAAGCTAAACAAAACACATATATTCCTATCATTCGTGGTAGGAGTATTATGTATGTTTATTATCAATGCGATAGTATTCACACCTGTTGGGTCATACTCTCAAGCTATGAGTATACTTGGCGATAACGGAACAACTTTCACAAAGGACGGAGAGTTGACATATACTTCAGACTCAGCACAACTTACCTACTATGAACTTAAGGCATTGGGTAAATTGGCTGAAGTGTATGATTTTATTAGCATCACTAATTATGAGAGTATCGACAAAGAGATACAATTGTATGAATGTGAGAATCAAATTATGCCCACATCACAGGGCTCACACTAAACTATTATTATTAGGAGGGATATGTAACAGTATCCTTCCTTTTTTTTAACTATTAAATAACAATAAAGTATGTCTAAACTACCTACAAAGAGAAACTTTAGAACTTCAACCACTTTAAGAATGGTATCAGATGATAACGAGTTTATGTTCAAGCAAGCTAGTCATCAAATAGATACATTTTTAATAGAGGTAAGTTCACATTACTTAGGCAATCTAAATATTAAGCTTGTAGAATGTGATAACGAAGAACAAGGGCCTATCATTGAAATGAATATTGAACCTGAACAAATAGAAATGTTACACGCCTATTTAGGTATATTATTAAAGAATGAAGTAAAACAGGAGGATTAGCAACCCTCTTATTTTATTTCCACCGCCCTGAAAGCCCGGCACCCCAGCCTTGAGCAACGGAGTAAGGAGGAAATATCATATCGGGTAAAGCTTCTCTTTGTCCTTTAATGTACTTATGAAGACAACTGTTATAACTATCAGCGAAGATGTTATTAATTCTGTTGTAAGACCTGTTTCAATGTTCCTAAACGACATTGAAGAGGGTGTTGAATTTACACACGTGCTTATGCAAAAAAGCACAGAGTATTCATTGGACGACGATAAGTTCCCAATATTTACTTTTGCCTCTTCAAAGGGCGGTGTATATAAATTCACAATGTACGACTTAAAGCGATTTAAGTTCGATACTAAAATGTTTATGAATCACTTCTTACCTGAAAATGGTGTGAAAGCGACATTGACATTAGCCTTTAAAGTCTTAAAGTGTGAGCCGACTCTAATCAAGGACACCGAGAACAAAATGTATCCACCATTCTGTTACGAGGGATTTGAGGAATTTTCTAAAGTATCTAAAGCGATACGTGAGAAAAATGCCGAGAGTAAAGCTAACGACGAGCCTGCGACTGCACGTATTCCTCAAGAGGAGTATACTGCATTATTTGCTTCTGAAATCAAAGACGGTTTCGAAGACAAATTTTATCGTACGCTTACAGTCGATAAGCCACTTATTACATACCCAAAAGGTAAGTAATCAATAATTATTAATAACATCTTCGCGAAGAGCGAGCCCCGAAGTACAGTACGGGCTTGCTTTTTTTTTAGATAGTCAGTTGTATTCATATTAAATTGTAACCATTAATACCATATAGATATGAAAACATTAAATGTAATCAGAACAACGGCTAATGAACTTGCTACTAATTGGGGAGTACCTATTGGTATAGTTAATAGCTTAGAGCATTTATACATTCGTTGTAATGCTAAGGGAATCGTTAATTGGGACGTTGCCCCTATGTATAAACATTCAGAACTTATCAAAAGAGGTTCTTATAATGTATTAGATAGAAAGGATTAGCACCCTTTTTATTTCTTGCCGCCCACCCCCGGCACCCACCCATCACCCAGAACAACGCGAGCAACTGAACGTGATTATAATGGTAGCAGAGTTGCTAAAGCTTCCCCTTGTCCATATATTTCTTTGTCGCTCCCGCGTGTAGGAGTGCCATAATGGCCAACAACTGGTTCATTAAATGTAGTTACACGCTTCTATTAATCTATTTATTAATTATTAATTAAATTTAAAAAGCTTATGGCTAATTTAAAGGTTGCCGAAATTAAAATCGGTATTGACGTATTGAATGCTCTTGCACCAAAGAGAGGAATGTTAAACGCGAAAGAGTCTGATTTAAAAGACCAAGTATTCGTATTGCATTCTATGGTTACCAATGATCCTGACAAGTCTACTGATTTGAAAGCAGTTGGTGAAGACAACACATTTGTTAAAGCGAAATATGTAAACAAAGAAAACTCTAAAGCATTTTTAGTGCCTATTAGATCTTTGTTGAATATGGATGTTGCTACTATTGACTCGGATAACACTGAGTTCACTGCAGAAACTCCAACTATGCGCGTTCACGAATGGTTGATCAACTCTATTGAGGACAAGAAAGATGTGAACTTACCAGGTGAGTTTAAAGTTGTTAACGTTGAAAACAGAAAGCAAGAAGGGACAGATAATGTTATGTATCCTCCTTATTGTTATGCTGCTTACAATGAAAGAGTGAAAGAATTAAGAGCTGATCCTGAATGGGATGGTACTTTAGATTCTATTTACAATGACTTTGAATTTATGACTGGATTGTACGCAGGAGAGTTAGAGAAACGCTTCGAGACAGCGGAACCTAACAAAAACATTACAATCAAGATATAAGGCTTCAAACACCATATACTTGTAGTATCTACTCTTACTTCTGACCCAGTGTTAGGAGTAAGGGTTACTTTTGTGTCACATTTCAACAATACAATCAACAATTAATACTTATTATTACCCATCATCCATAGATTATTAGAATAGAACAACTGAATTTCAACAAGAGATTGCGAAAATTTAATACCGATGTACTGAGTATTAAAGAGAGTAAGAATCAAGCTAGTTGAATGAAGAAGTTGTAAAAGAGATGAATTAAATCATAAAAAATACCCGATGAGAGTATAAACAAGGACAATTAGTTGAAGACGTGAAGATAGTAGCGATCATCCTAATATAACCTCCTTAAGTAATACTCCCATTAAATAATACATAAAAAGACTCATTACGCTGAGTAATTTCAATAGTAAAGCACCCATTAATAATACGTTGTCTTCATAACCTACGAATAATTAATAAAGCTCTTCGATAAACAGCCTTAATACACTACACATTTCCTCAGCGCGAACAGCAATGATCCAGGAAACAAAGACAGTTATTAAGACCCTGAATATCTGATAGTGGGTGCATACTTTGAATACGAAGGTAACTGAGCCTGGCAAGAACTCGAGACATAAAATACGAAGAAGTACGGTGAAGACAGTAACCGGAACAGTACTATTTACTCTTGCAGCTCCCGCTGGTTAATACATAATACGAACACAATAAAGTTAGATGAGCTATTTAGTTTTGTCGATCTTTTTCATAGGCCCTAACCTCCTGAAGTATAGTAAGGAGGAACTAGGGTTATTAAATAAAACATAAATGCCTGATAATACTTATACTCTGCTTAACGACGAGATACTAAGAAATGTTTCATTTTGGTTAATAAACTATCAGGCATTTTTTTAATAAACAACAGCCCTAAAACTATTGGTATGACAACATTACTATTTAAAGATAAGTTAGCTAAATTGTGTAAAGCTAGAAAGAAACAGCCACTACATATAATAGCAGGACTAAAATTCATTCAATCAATACTATTATTGATAGATGCTACTGATAAATGTGACCCTCATACTAGATCAACATTAGATCATCTTATAGAGTTTAGGTCAATGAAAGCAACTGAAGAGAACCAAGGTACATATAATAAACTATACTTATTTGCTCAGTTAGTTAGAACATGTTCACATTTTTCGAATCATTACACTAAAGAACAACGATCAGATATCATGACTAGTTATCTTCCTCAACATGCATTAATACAAGTTGAAAGAATGATTGAAAAGTATGAAGATGAATATCATAGAGTTAAATAAACAACAACAATAAATAAACCATAATATGCCAAGACTTAGAGTAACAATACCTTATCCAAAAGGTAAAGTATCCGATAAAGGATTAGAAGTTTTATTATCACTTGAATCAATCAGACAACATATGTTTGATATATTTACTAAATATGCAGAAGACAGTTACATGAAGTATACTGTAGTTGCTGATATTACAGGTGATACATATCAATCAAGATCTGCGTTAGTATTAACACCAAGATCAGGATTAAATAACACTGAAGCAATTGCTGCACTAGAGTTTCTAGGGGCAAATGTTACTGTACTAGCCGCCGAGAACGAGTCTTGGAAGGTAAGAATCGATGAACTTAAAAAGAAGAAGTCATAATGAAACGAATCTGGAAAGTACAAAGATTACAAGCACCAGTTGGTAGATCTAACCCCTTCAGTTTTGGAGGTGGTTTGATTGATGGTGGCTTTAGTAAAGAAGCAATGAAAGCAATCAATGATATCTTCTCCTTTGATTATATGGGAGCAGCAGAATTTGAATGGGGTGCAGTCCCTACAGCTCTTCACTCATTGGCCATGCTAAGTGCTGATGATAAACTAACAACAACTCAATTACATAATGGGTTGTATGTTATCTGCCCAAAAGATATACTACTTGATTTAGGTGTATGGATTGATCAGATGTATGAAGATGAGCACACTCACAGTTTAAAAGAAGGTCTAAGATTAAAAAGGTCAAACATTCAAGGTTGGCTTAAGATCGAAGATGATAGAAGATGCGATGAACCATTTATGTTCTTCAGAGATGAAAAGATGTTCAAGCAAACTTGTGAGATATTAGATATTAAATAAACAAATAGGATGGAGTTTAAAGTATAGGGCTAACAATTAACGTGTTAAATTCAATTACCTGTACTTTAAATTACTATCTTTACCACATTATTATTACTGTTAGGTTGTGAATCTTGCGATTTGGACCCGGGTTCGATTCCCGGCGTCTCCACTAATGCACTGAGTCGAAAGGCTAAAGAGTATTTATTTTCGCTTTACTATTATTAGAGGGTTGTTGTAGTTATCAACCCTCAAATGGGGACGACTGGTTTTGACTGTTGCAGAGTGAAGCATTAGATCTTGTGTCTATTAAACTAGGTATTAATAATATAAATAACTAACAAAGTTATACAAATGATTCCTACGCAAACACTTCAAGTGGCTGCATAAGGACGTTGGGGAGAAACGAAACTCCCCACTCATTAAATAATAATCCTCCTTATGTGTTTGAAAGAGCACGCATTGTAACACTAGGCTGTAGAGGTAACGCGCAGTATAGGGGATATTATTAAACTCTTGTTCTTCGATAGCTTTGAAGACTCCACATTGACCACACCAAGAACGAACTCATATATTCGCAGAGTGTACAATACGCGTGGTTCAGCTTATTACTGACAAATAAGGATGGCAACCTTACAAGAGTTTATTACAACTTAACACACTCCATTCCTTTCTACAATTAGATAAGGTTTACAGCAATTTTCCTTATCAACGGAGTGTGTTAAAAACATTAATTTATAAATCCTATAGCTATGAAACCGATAAGATCCACTAAATATATTGAAGCAACATCACGCTCAATAAAGATTAAGAATACTGATCTGACATTAGAGCCAATAAGTATACCTGAAGAGTATGCTAAAGAATGGAATGAAAGATGTACTGATTTTCTTGTATTATGCAGAGATGGTAAAATCATCAGTAACTCGTACTATAGAAAAGGAGGATTGTTCCATAATAAAGGTCTTGACTTTCTTCACATCATTAAATATACTGAAGACTATTATGATAAAAATCTAACCTCAGAAACTAAAAAGAATCCTGCAGCAAGAAAACATTTAAAAGGGCGATTCTGTTTAATAAATAAAGAGGGTAAAGAAACAAAAGTATTTGATCAATTTGGATCATCCTATTTATTATGTAATGCTATTTATAGTGTTGATAGAAACTACTATAGTACATTTACTAATGAACTTATCTGTCAATCATATAGCACTATGGATAGTGAAAACTTCTACTTTCTTTCCACAGATAATTCAGTATATAAAATAAACAAACATACAGGGCATAAAGAAATTTTTACCTGATTAAAACGCTACTTAAGCTAGTTTATGAACAGCCTATCGAGGTGTGATGCCTTTCTTTTTCATAGCAATTTTCCCATCCTCTCTAAGTCATACGAGAGGGTGGGTTTTATTAAACAACAACAATTAACCATTAAAGCATTAAAGAGATGAGATACTTAATCATATTATTAATACTTGTTTCCTGTAAAGAAAATATACAAGTGAAACAAGAAATAAGAGGGAAAGCTAGAACTGAAACTATTGTAGAAATATCAAACTCTACACCTACAGAGGTATTTACTTCAGATGAGTATACTATTATAAAGATCAATGGTAAAGATGCTGTAGTATTAGATGATCATTTAACTATAAAGTCTAAACTTTCAGCTGATAGAGGCCTTGTATATAGTTTATACAAAGATGGCACATACGCAGGTGTATACACATTCCACTCAGATAATAAATCAATAGAAGAAGTAATTAGTAAGCTGACAGTGACAATAAATAGTACCGATCAGCCCTTTAAATTTAAATAAACAACAACAAAATAGATTATAGAAAGATAGTAACCTTGAATGATTAGGGAATTCATTGCACTATGCAACTTGCCCACACCTGGACTCACGACGCTCAGGGGTGGGTTTTATTAATCTATATAATAACAACAACCATGATCAAGAAACCACTAACACTAGATAACTTATTGAAAGCGCTTCAGAATGAGCCTTCAGAAACAGATGACAAATCGTATGTTGATTACTTACGTGAGCAAATCGAACGCTACAATATATCTATACCAGACTCAGAAATATCATCTATTATTAAAATAAATAGAGATAGTTTAAAAGTAGGAGGTAGATTAGGTGGTATTAAGATTCTTAAAGAGTATACACACCTCGGATTAAAAGAGTGTAAAGGAATAATGGACCAGTTCAATGAAGTTTTTGACTTAAAACCAAGCTAATGATACGAGCAACAAGAGATAAAGATGGTAATAAGAGATTGAAGCCATATCAAGAGAAAGACGGAGAGTTACTATCTGTATGGTATGTAATAGGGTTTATAATCGCAGTGGTTGTAATATTTGGTAGTTTATCAGAACTATTCGGATATGAGTAAGAAAACTATAACACTTGAACAACTATTGAATAGCTTTATGGTAAAACCTAAAGTAGCGACAGTAGAACCTGGAAAAATAGAACCAGTAATGTACGATACACATGTTGACGCATTAATAGCTGTACTCAAAACTAAAGGTATTAAAGGTCCAATGAACCATATAACACTACAAACTGTAGTTACACATGTTAATGAAAGTAGAAAACTACATGCTGTTAAAGATATAAAA
>Ga0102855_1000520_pt1 | contig 12560 bp, 6 predicted proteins | sample Colrivmet1370B02_FD_78450 | JGI IMG/M metagenome (GOLD analysis project Ga0102855, IMG submission 78450) | Estuarine microbial communities from the Columbia River estuary - metaG 1370B-02 | ecosystem: Environmental > Aquatic > Marine > Intertidal zone > Estuary | place: USA: Columbia River...
CATATTGGAACGAACCTTGGAAAGTAGTCGCAACATTTCCCAGTAAATCCAAATGACGGTAACGAGTAGCCCAAAAGCTCCCCACCATTCACCGACCTTCGGCGTTTGCTGTTTAATTCCAGATTCGATGAAGTTGAAGTCAAGAATCAAATTAGCGCTTGCTACGCCAAGAATGAATACAGTGACAAAGATGCCAACCGGTCCATTTGAATGCAAGAACGGAATTTGCAGGGAGCCCGGAATCAAGCTGAGGATGAAGGATGAGATGTACAACAAGAATATCCCGAGTGTAAGACTGATGACAATTCGTTGAAACATCGGCGTCGCTTTGATGATTCGAGTGGCATACAAACCGTACATGCCTCCAACGAGGCAGAGCGTTCCGAGTCCGGCTTGGAACACGATGCCCGAATACATACTCTCGAAATAAAGCGAAACACCACCCACAAATGCCCCTTCAAAAACGGCGTACGTCATCATGAGGGGCACTGGATTTTTTGGACGTGTGAAGATGAGTATCATTGCGGTCAAAAATCCGCCAAGCATCCCGCCCATCCATGCCGTAAATGCAATCCCAATATCGATTGTCAGGGCAGCATACACTACAATTGCTGCGACGATAAGTGTAGTTCCAAACAGAATGCCAATCTTCTGCATCGCCCCTTCATAGGACATTGATTCGTAGCCCTCTATGTTGTTCCAAAAATTGTTTGACAGGACAGGGTTACTCGATGTGTACGCCATAGTTCTCAACGAAAGGAGGGAGTGGTCCTTTGTCAAACTTGCGTCGATTAAGAGTTCTCATCGACTTGTTGTTGATAGTATGCGGCAAGTTCGTCCATTGGCCATCCTTGGTCAAGATATGTTTGAATGGTTTCTTCGGACCAGCCAGGGCACCGTGCCAAATCAGCAGGTGAAATGCGTCCTGGTGAATCGGGTGTTCCACTGCTGTCCAAGACTGGCATCTCCCAGTTATCAGAGTCCATTTCGCCATTGGCCAACGCCTCAAGATTTTGGCTTTCAATCGTAATGAGATCTTTTACTTCTTCACCCTCTGACTCGATTTTACGGAGTATGAGGAATGCTCCAGCAGCAAGGACAAGTCCTCCAAGCATGGCCACAAACATGAGGGTCGTGCCTAGATCAGTGCTGGTGTCAGCACTCGGTGTGGCGATTAAGTTTCGCTGCTCAGTTGAGCACCCGTCGTCACTTACCGGTACGTTTGCGGGTGTATCTGGACATTTGTCATCTCGATTGATGACTTCATCACCGTCATCGTCAAGCAGTTCTGTATCGATCACTTGAGTATTATCACCCGGAATCACACCGGCAAGATCGCATCCGAGAGTTTCAGATTCATTGACGCCATCACCGTCTGCGTCAGCCAGCAATAATGCATCGCTAGGTGAGACATCGTTAACAGATGGGTCCAACGCAGTTGCTTGTGCCCATGTCACTTCAATCAAATCCGGTATACAATCGCCGTCGGTGTCAGTATTCGTAGCATGGCTTCCAAATGCATATTCTACGCTGTTGATGAGTCCATCGCCATCTGCATCATGGTCCCCTTCAAGAATATTGAAGCTCGGAAGAGTCCGAGTCGTACGGTTGAGGCCGTTGGCTACTTCCCAGTAATCTGGTAGACCATCGTTGTCTGTGTCGGTCACATTGTCCGTACGAACCCAATCTCTGTACCATCCAGCCATGAACGGAGCAGTCACTTCGGTGCTCGAAAGAATTAAGCCCATTTCACGGTTTCGTGTTGGTGCGGAATCTCCCCAGTTAATGGAGGAAATGAGTACATGTTCACCATCGACGATGACGCCTTTGTTGTGGAGTTTTGAAACATCGTCATCTTCACTCATAACCACTGCGCTAACATCGTAACCGAGTGAAGAGTTCCAGTCTTCGTTGAATGTATCGATGACCTCTTGAATATCTTTGTCGAGGTATGCTCCGTTAAGGATAAGTCGAATACGAACATCCTGCTGTGCAGCATCTTCCAAAGCGCTAACAATCGGGTTGTCCCCCCAGCCCCAGCTCCATTCAACATCGAGGTACTGAAGCGAAAGAAGAATTTCTTCATCGGCTTGTTCAATCATCCACACAATGCCATCGACGCAAGTGTCCGGGCAAGTAAGCAGTCGACCACTGACATCTGTAGTGATGGATTCAGCAGCGGTTCCGTTGGTAATTGATTTTAACGAATCCAGTGACCATCCCGAAGGTGCAGAGTTTGCGTTTACTTGCGTAATGTAGGTGCGGCTGAGGGATTCATCGTATGAAATCTGTTCCAATACTTGCATGGCGAGATCTGTATTTTCAATGATGACGCCCCATTCTGAGTTTCCTCTGTCATCTGGCGCAGGTTGAGATGAACTCTTCCAGTTACCCGAACCCATCCACACACTCGTGTCATCTCGTACGGCAACCTTGCTGTGGATGTACGTGTATGGCTCGTCGCTCTGTCCACCGAACCAGAGGGTTGTGATTCCCGCAGTAGCCAAAAGACCTGCAACGCCGAGTTGGTTGTTCTTGTCGTAGTTGTTCCACCAATACTCGGCAGTGTTGAGGACAACGGTGACATCTACGCCGCGATTATGGGCTTCTATGAGTGCCTGGACAAGGTTTGGTTGTTCGATTTGGTACAGGTGGACATGAAGTGATTCAGATGCACCGTCAATCCAGTTCAACAAATCAACGAGTCCTTCTTGTGGACCGATAAGAGGTGTGACTGTACTGATGCCACTGAATACAGTTGGACCGCAGAAGGTGCTGGCTCCAAGACGGCCCCATCGGTGTTGCCAATCCAATGCAAGGTCCGTATCCGGTAAGTTTCCGCAACCATCTCCTCGGTGGTACACGAGAAGAGATATGCTGGAAACCGGTTCAACCAGGCTTATTCCACTCCATCCTGCGATGTCGACTGGGCCGTTTCCGTAAACGAAGGTGTCTGCGAGCATTCCAGATGGAGTCATGATGTGTATTGCTGCACCGGAATCGGGAAGTGTAAATCCAGACGGGCTGAGTGCATCATCAAACCCGATACTAACCCCGTCTTCGTAGACTGAAAGGCCACTTGCATCTGCTGCAAGAAGCATTGAACTGTTCGCAGAAATACTCACGTCACCGATTTGGTAGGTCGTTGCCTCATTTGCAGAGTTGACCATTGTGAGGGTCCAGCCGTTCATGAATGCAAGACTGTCACCAATGTTCGTAATTTCAATAAATTCTGTATTTGCAGAGATGTCTGTAGAGCCATCTGGCATAAATCTGCTAAACACGATGTCATCCGCTTCTGCAAAGAGAGTTGCATCTGGCTCTGCCGCTCCTGGTGTTGGCCATAGGAGTGTTTGCCAACCTGATTGGTCTTGGCTCGGGCCAACCGTTTGGCAATCGCTGACAATGCTCCATTGCGCCATATCAACCACGGTTCCATCCGGATTCGAAAGCGTGAACTGGTCGGAGAGGCCAGAGAGAACATCATCATCCATGAGGAGTACTGCCCGCTCTTGTGGGGCAAGAACCATACTGGATTGATTCCACATCGAGGTGCTGCGAAGGAAGCGTCGTTCTTCACCTGCAGTATCGATTCGCCATCGACTGATGTTGAGGTCTTCTGTACCGTTGTTCATCACTTCAATCCAATCTTCAACAGGTGTGACGGAGTCATCGTTGCAGTATGCGAGTGCTTCGGTAAGTACCAATTCGTTCGAACCTGAATACATAGTCCATATTGGATTCAGTAAGCCAGGTGTCGACCATGCAGATTGAATCCAGTCGGTTCCATTTGAAGCGGCAGTGCCCATTGGCCCAGCACCAGCATGAGTGCTGTTTGGTGCGATGAGTGATTCTCCTTCAACGGTCGATGACCAAGAGATTGAATCCACCATGTCACCGTTCCCATCGATCATGATAATCGAATCCGGAGTTGTGTGCTTTAGATAGAAACTGGTTGTACCGTTGAGTGCGATAAGTGCAACTTCACCAGGTTGGATGACGGATGTTGATTGCAATGGCATGTTGAATTGATGCAATGTAAGGGATCGTCCGGCTGCTTGGAACTTCCAACCACCAACGTCCAAGGGCATAGTACCGTTGTTGTAGATTTCAATCCATTCCCCAAGAGGCCACTGTTGTGAATCGCTTCCAACTGCGTCAGGGAACACTTCTGTGAATACGGCAGCACCTGTTGATGGTGTTTGACCTGGGTCCGGATGGCCTGGAGTCATCCACGTCGAAGGGACCCAAGGGTCGGACTCGACATCGTCTTGTACAAGAGAAATGTTTTGTCCATAATTGGTTGCATACCAAGCCGAATCAACAATCATGCCGGTGTCATCACGAAGCATAATTTGGTTGTAGTAATCCCAAAGTTCTGTTTCACCGGAGAACTGGACGAGCCGACGTTCACCGGCATCAATGGAAGTCGAACCTTGAGTCTGGTTGAAGACCAAAGTCCCCGGGTCAAGAATCGTGACATTGCCCATTCCGTCAATAACGGACCAACCGTTGAGGTCGACGGTTGAACTGCCAGTGTCAGTAGTTCAATCCATTCTCCATCGGGGAATCCAGAGCCGTCGGAACTGCTGTTGGAAAGAATTTCTGCGAATTCAATTGGTGATGGAGTATTGGCAATAATTTCGAATTCCAAAGGATTACTTGCATTTGGAGTCGGATAGGCAGCATAAACCCAGTACTGCGAAGTTGATGACTCAACCATTGAAAATCCAGCTTCTGTGTCGGTCCAAGAAATGTGCTGAGCACGACTTCCATTTGGCCAAAAGAGCGTCAATGATTCCACACCGTTGTTGAGAACACCGGAGTTACCCGAACCGTTGATTGCTATCATTCGTGTTTCGCCTGGAAGAATGACGTTTTCAGAAAGTGTTTCCGAAAACCCAACCAGGTGAACGGAATTAAAATCGAGTTTATTGCCAGCAGCGTCTTCAACCGACCATCCGTTCAAATCAATGTTGTTGGAGCCTGAATTGAACACTTCGATCCATTCGCCACCAGGCCAGATTGCGTTATCTTCGGAAGGCCATGGATTGGACATCACTTCGTTGATGACGAGGTCTGATGGTATCACTGTAGGTCCCGGAACGGTACCGCCGCCGGTATTGATTGCACCAGGGCTCGGGCCGCTGGTTGGAATCCAGTCTGCAGTAGGGGTGGAGTTATCTTCTTCGTAACTGACTCCCGATGCTGCACTGGTCCAAGTTGCTTGGTCCAACTGAACTCCTCCGTCGGTGTAAAGACTAACCATGTCATCTGTGTTGGCGAGGTAGAAATTAGACAATCCGTTTCGAGCAACAACCATGTATTCATCGGGTTCAATCTCCCACGATGACGAGTTTGCAGCATCGTATCCCACGATGCTTGCGGAGTTGAAATACAACTTTTTTGATGCCTTGTTATTGAGGTACCAATCGAGGACATCAACCGTCGATGTTCCCGAATTGTAGATCTCCATCCATTCGCCGCCAGGCCATGTGGCATCATCTGCACCGTTTGGGTTTGGAAGTGCTTCGTTGAGACAGATGTCTCCGCTGCAAGCGAGCGAGCGAGCTGTGGTGGAATCAATGGATTCGGTATCGTTTAGGGTTGATACACCCATCGGAAGTGTGGTCGAAAGTACCATCAAAAGAGCGAGGCCAAAGGAGCGGAGTACAAGGTTCATGGTGCCACCAACAAACTGTGGGCTGAGTCTAAGGGCATATCACTTTCCCCTAAACAGTCACGGGGTGGGGATTGCAAGGCTCAGAGGAAACCGGCGTTATCCACGAGATTCTCGAACAGCAGATAGGTGATGGGGACAAGAATGACGCCCATTGCGTGGCTACGGCGAATGCCAAGCCGTGGTGGCAGAAGTCCCAGCATTGTACCTACAATGAGTACTGCAAGGCCGATGAATCCAGTGCTTACAAACACCAGTGCTGCAACGAATATGATGACGCTCATGATCATTTGTTGCAAAGGAATAGCAGCATGGAGTCTAAGCATACCTTTTCCAACGTATCGCATAATTGGCATTGCCATCAGACCAGCAGCCAAGGTGATGGCGAGCAATCGGATGAAATCTGCAGTTGGCTCAAGATTACTCCATGTGTCAACTGGATACATGGCCTTGAGCGCCAAAGTTGCTCCGGAACGAGAACGGCCAATGATGTAGAGGAAACCGAGAACACATACGGTCACTGCGGTGTTGACAGCTGATAGGATGGCAATAATTTCCAAATCTTGTTTGGTTTGCGGTCCTTCCACTCCCTCATCGGACTCCGCCTTGGCGATTTCCAAGAGTTCGTCGTCTGAGAGTTCAGTCAATCGGCGAGTTTCCCAATCCATCCCAAACCCTTGCTTGCCTTGGAGTTTAGCCGCTACGTTGCGCCCACCCATGACAAGAACAGTTGCCTGCGATGCGGTCATTCCAGGCAACACACCCATCGATGCGCCTGCCACTCCGGACCAAAAGCACGGTACCAAAAGAGGTCGTGCTGGTGGCAAGTCCCAGTTTTCCTTTTGAGGTGGCAGGTGCGATGTTGTTGCATAGATGTCCAACAAGTTCGCAATTCCGAACAACCCAGCGAGACTTGGCAGGAGCAGACTTGCACCTGGCATATCGATTGGTGAACGCCCAGGTAGAGCATGTGGGCCGATAATGGTCCAACCAAACAGGCCAGTAAGCAAAAAGAAAGCCGTGGCTGAAAAGAAACCTGCAAATCTTGAATCATCACCAAGACGCTTTCCAGTAGCGATCTGAATCCATTTTGGCCAGTCGAGTCGTGTCGTTTCGGTCATCAAGAGCAATGCTGAAATCGTCAGCAGGATAAACGGTAAGAACGTCCGAAGTTGAGAATACCAGCCGAGTTCTGGACCAAATGCAATTCGAGCAAGAACAATCAACGGTAGAGAGAGAAACAATCCAAGTTGAGAACCACGAGCAGACCAAGCGACTCCTCGTGCTGCATTACCGGATAAAAGCATGCGGTGACCCGGCAGTAACGATAACGCTTGGTCGGCATCGGGTGCTCCCATCAGCGCAGACGGAATATAATTCAGAAATGTATGTACAGTACCCGTTGACACAATAATTCCGGCAACGGCTGAAAGTGGTATTCCAAGACTGAGTAGCCCAGGGGCCAAGGCAAGCAAAATGAGAGCTACATTGTTGACGTGGAAACCTGGGATAATTCCGGTAAGTGTTCCCATTGCAACTCCCCCAAACAGAGCCGCAAACATCCAACCCAGTTCGTACATGTAGGCATCGAGCATGAAATTCCCCCCTAGTTTCCGCTGTTTGGGCCCGTGCCGTTTTCCACTTCCTCGCGGTCAGTGATTCCGTCACCGTCCGTATCTTGGGTGTTGGAATTGAACCCTGCCGCCTCTTCGTAACTGTCAGCAAGGCGATCACCATCATCGTCTTGAGCATCCGCTTCATCCAGTGAATAGACGATGGATAATTGCGATGGATGTTCGATTTGTCGTAGACGGCCCTCCCAGGTGAGGGATTGGTTTTCGTGTATTGAATCGGTGCCAATGGCATTGAGTTGCACATTGAGTTTGATTGATTGTTCAGACCCAGGGCGTTCAAGGTACCATCCATCGTCTTTGAGTGCGGCTTTACCGTCAAGAAGGACAAACTGATTTTTGGAATAGCCCCATTGCGTTGCACCGTCGTCCCAAAGGAGCGTCGAAGGTGGTGGTGGGTTGCCGGTTAGATTGTATGAATTCACCATCAAACGAATACGCATGTCTTCGTCATCCCAAGCAACGGTGACATCGGCAACAATGCCCTGGCCTGATTCAATCCAGTTTGTACGAGGTCCTGGGAACGTCATAGCAATGGTTGTTTGACCGTATGTGTAGGTTTGACTGTCAACGAAGAATCCCTCGGTATCCAATGGTTCGAAAGCGTATTTCATGTAGGTATTGATGGTGTAATGCATGCTTGGGTTCTCAAGCATCGAGGATGGGTCTGCAGACAGCATGGCCTGCATTGACATTGCTGACATTGGATTGACGAGGTTTTGGCCCATGCCTTGATTGGCATCGATGCACCATGTACTCCTGTCATCGCTCCACATGAGTCGACCTTCTGCATCAAAGACAGAGTTATTGTAACTTCCATTTGCAGCATTTTCGATGTCTTCAGGTGTAGGGATGACGCAGATGGTATTACCGCTGGGTCCTACAAGGTCCCATACACCGTCCTCAATGTGCAAGGTTCCTGCGAGAATAACTTTGCTTCCAGACTGGTAACTCCACGTGGCTTCCGTGGCCCAGTCCAAACGATGGACTTGAGGTACATGACTTCCGTCAATGAGGATATCTGGCCCTTGAGTTTGAAGTGCCCAGCGAAGGCTCGTCTCTTGGTAAGAAAGAATCCCACTTACTTCAATCTTGGAATCGGATTCAATCCACTTGCCGGTTGCGGATTTAATCAGCAACTGCATTTGGTGAGCGGCCATTCCGTCGGTGAGGTAGGCCGAGGTGTAAACAGCATCCGGGCTAATGGATTCGCTGATGAATCCGTTAACGGTTACAATTTTCCCTGCATACTCTGTAGGGGCGACAGCAAGATCTGAAAGTGAAACTCTCTCCAAAACGGGCAAATCTTCAGGTTCCCAGTACAACGCTCCTGAGCCCGTTGCAATCATGTAAAACCTACCATTGTAGTCGACAACATCCCCCATCGCTGTCACATTCGTGCCAATAGGGGGGATTGTACCGGTTGAATACCAGCGAACTTGGATGACTCCAGTGTCGTCTTCGATGACCAAGTCAACACGGTCTTCACCGCTGCCGTATCGGTCTTCAATCCATGAAATTACTTTTCCTTCTACCAATACGACTTCGTTCTTGTATTGCACGAGATCGTCGATTTCGACCACTTGCGGTTCACGGACCATTGCGTACCAGTTCAGTGTGGCCACTAAAAACAACGAAAGAGCAAACATGACCCATAATTTCTGACCCCGGGTAGCCGGATTGTCATCGGTAATCTTGAGCATAATGTCCTTGAGAGCATCCGCCATATCCGTCCTCACCAGTGCTCCGTGCTTAGGCATTGCCATGCCTCATCCTTATCCAAAATCGCACTGAGGCCGAGATTTGAGCCATGCGGGTTCTTTTTAATGGAAAAGCAGACCGGTCTTATGGGGATGGCCATGCGAGACCGGGTGATTCGAGACGAAATACACAAGGATATTTTCGTTCCTGCAGCTCACGCAAAAATTATTGATACTCGCGAATTCCAGCGCCTACGCTCGATTCAGCAATTGTCGACCTGTGAGTATGTTTTCCCTGCAGCCAATCACAATCGTTTTTCACATTCATTAGGGGCATACCATCTTGCTCGAACACTTGTTGATTCGCTCAACGATGTACAACCTGGTCTGGTTTCCGATGACGATGCAGAATTAATTCAACTTGCGGCTTTGCTGCACGATATCGGTCATCCTCCTTTTTCACACCTGCTTGAATCACCTGAAGTTTTTGCAACATACCATTCGCATGAACACTGGGGAAGAGTTTTGCTTGAATCGGAAGACACAGAAGTAGGAACCGCCTTGCTTGAGGCACTTGGGCGCTCTCGGCGCGACCGTCTTTTTGCCCTTCTCGACGGTGCTAAAGAACACGAAGGAATCCCTATTCCTCCGTTCATGAAGGAAATTGTCTCCAGTCAACTTGACGTTGATCGTATGGATTACATGGTTCGTGACCAAGCAAACACCGGTGCGCAAATTGGTGGTTTTGACATTGCTCGAGTTATACGTGCATTGCGAGTGAGTGATGATGGTCACTTCTTTGTGAAGTCATGGGGGCTTCCTGCAATTGAAGCCTACCTGGTGACGCGTTATCATATGTATCACCAAGTCTACTTCCACAAAGTCAACATGCTCACACAGAATTACCTTGTTCGCATGCTTTCACGTGCACGGGCACTGGCTCAAGACGGTGGATTGACTCTTTCACCGTCTCTTGAAGATATGTTGCTTAATTCGAATTTGGATGCCAAGGGATATGCAGCCCTCAACGATGCACACGTTCGAGTGGCTTTACCGGAATGGGCTGAACATGAAGATGCAACACTCTCGCACTACGCCATGCGTTTACTCTCTCGCCGTGACTTCCATAAATCGTTACGCATTGAAGGGCTGAGTACTGAAATGGTGACCGTCGTTTTACCTCGCTTACAAGCACTTGTTGCAGAGGCTGGTTACGACCCGTCGATTGATGTCATCACCGCACGAATCTCTAAACGTGGCTATATGCCGTATGAGCAAGGTATCCTTTTGGAGGACGGACGAGATGCTGCGGACCATTCACCACTTGTTCGTTCGTTGACGCAACCGAACGAGCGCGCATTGATTTTTGTCCCCGATTCCATCCGCGACGAACTAGAACTGAGTGTTCGAGAATGGGTCAAACCCTCGCAATCCTCACTGGCACAGTTTGAATGACGCAGGGTTAAGTTCATGTCTTGTGCTCTTTCCCTTGAAGCAGGGGCCCGTAGCTTAGTTGGTTGGAGCACCCGGCTCATAACCGGGGGGTCAGGGGTTCAAGTCCCTTCGGGCCCACTTTTTGAACACCGTTCGATGACGATTTTTTGAGCCATCACGGCGCAACGGTTATGAGGGTCTCATTACTGGGTAGGGCATAGGTGGAACCCGATGTTCAAGCGTGCTCTTTTCTTACTAGCCCTTTACCTCTGCTCAGTATTGCTCGTTGCAGTTCCTGCATCCGCTCAGGCTCCAACCGCCGCAGTATCACTTTCCTGTGCGCCTATTTCGATTAATATTGAAGTAAAGCCAGGTTCGACGTACAACGGATTTACCACCTGTACCGCTAGCAATCCTACCACCTGGCAAGAAAAGATCAGCATTCTTGTCACAAGCGATGGATTAGCGACTGCAGCGCCCGGTGACATGTACATCGGCGCAGGCGCTGAAGTCGATTTCCAGATTTCAGTCCGTGCGACCCCGTACATGGTCATGCAAAGCCGTACACTATCCGTATCCGCTCAAGTTCAAGAAATCAACAGTTTGCCTCCACCAAATACCGCTTCGTCTCAGAACAACATGATTGTCAACATCATGCAGTATTCATTGGTTCAGGTCGAAGCAGTCGAACCTTTCGTCCAACTGATGCCTAAGAAAGACAAGAACTTCGAATTCAAGGTGTATAATCTTGGTAATCAAATAGATTTCATGAAAGTAGGTATTACTGAATCGAGCCGTGAGAACCTCGAAGAAGCTGGGTTCACAATCAACTTGCCTGCTGTCAAGGTTCAAATCGATGCCATTCCAACAGCGACCAAGGTACGTGTCATGGCTAGAACGCCAAAGACACAAGGATGGAGCGACGCATACCACGTTCTCGACTTCTTCGCAGAATCTGAATTCGCTTGTAACAACGGCGGATGTATCCGTGAATCTCAAATGATTACTGTGTACGTTCGTGGTGTCTACCTGCCCGGCTTCGAAATAGTTCCGGCAATCTCGATGATTGCATTGGCCGCAGCAGTTGCTGGCCGACGATTCATTGAAGATCGAGAAGAAGACGAAGAAAACGTCGTCTGGTACGAATCTGCACCCGGCCTGTGACGGCTTGCCTTCCAGGGCTCTAAAATCCCGTTCCGTCAAGCACATGTAGGGGTCGCTTTGATAATCCCCTGCGTTTAACGGCTTCATAACAGGGATTGCTATGAGTGGATTATTGGACAAAGCCAACACATCAAAAACCGAATCTGAGTCAGCACAAGCGACTGTAGTTGCTCAGAGAGTTTCAACCGCAACGCAGCAGCCAACAACTTTGGTGACTGCTTCCGCAGGTGGACCGAACATCCCACTTTACCTCACCATCGCTGGTTGGATCACCATTTTCATTGGCGGACTTCTTGCTTTGCAAGGCGGTGGAATGGGCATTCTTGTCGTACTTGCTGTTTTAGTTGTAGGGACTGGACTTCTTGTTCAATCTGAACGAATGGCCGACCATGAAATGAACACCATCAAGCTTGGAATCTCGATTTTCATCGCAGTCCTCGTCGCTGCTGGCCCGTATGCTGCTTTTTACCTCGTACCTGCCGATACATCGATGGCACTGACTGAAATCAATGTCAGTGAAGAATCGGATGAACTTACATTTTACGTCCGCGGTTCATTTGACTCCGCATCAGCAACCATTACGCTTGATGGAGAATCGTTGTGGTCGGACACTAAGCAGTTGAACAATGACCGAGCCAAATTCAAAGCACCCCTCGCAGCATTCTTTGCTGGCAATGCTCAAGATTATCGCCTTGCATCAATGAATGAATACATCATTGAAGTCTCTTCGGATGATGGTCAATCGAAAACAGCTGAAATCACTCCAGCACTTCTCAACCGCGAGGTTCTAAATTCAGGCGCTCGTATTTCAGAAGTTCTTCGTACTCAAAACTCCGGCGGTGGAAGTTCAGCAACGAGCACTACCACGGTCGAGGGTGTCATTGTAGAATCCATCATGGGTCTGTTTGCACCGGGTGAAAACGCCCAAGACAATGGAGAGCATTCGATGAC
>Ga0102855_1000524_pt1 | contig 12512 bp, 25 predicted proteins | sample Colrivmet1370B02_FD_78450 | JGI IMG/M metagenome (GOLD analysis project Ga0102855, IMG submission 78450) | Estuarine microbial communities from the Columbia River estuary - metaG 1370B-02 | ecosystem: Environmental > Aquatic > Marine > Intertidal zone > Estuary | place: USA: Columbia River...
CTCCAGTTTTGACTATTATATATATAGTATTGGTATTTATATAAATTGGGCGCCAAACGGATCAAATTGATCCCCACATTTCATAGCACATACACCAAGTTTACCATTTTTTATTCCGTCTATAGACCAACTATTTTCTATATTCTGCAAGATCCCACTACTCATGACGGTTTCTAAACCATGAGTAATTGCATTCAAACTATCCTTGCCACCAACTTCATCGATCATATCCCATATCTGTTCCACACGATAATCTTTATGCCACCACTTGTACATTCGCCCTGCTGTCCAACAACATGGTAACATCAATCCCTCGGCAGTAATGAATACGTTTTTTTCTTCAGCTACTTTGCATTTAATACCACATTGATCATAGTATTCCATCATGCCACCATACTGCTTGTCAATTTCTTTCTGTTTCAACAATGCAAGATTTTGATTCTCTTCTTTTTTTGGTTTAGCGATTGTGGCAGTGTTCTCACCTTTACGATTTTTCGCTTGGGTACTTTCTTTTCCCTTGTCTCCTGCTGCAACAATAAATCGACCACTTTTTTTCTTTTGGAATTTCTCAAATCCCATAGTTACCGACATCGCCTCTGCTTCTTCCACTTGATGTTCATTGTGTGCAAAAATGATAAAATCCCAACGTGCTCTGCCACCCGCCGAGATAAATGCTTCCATGCTTCTCCTAACAATAGGCCATTGAATGTTTTGTCTATATATGTGATTGGTGTCTTCTAATCCATCTACACTGAATATGACTGTGCCCATACGACCAAACACATTTGCAAGTTCAGTCCACCAGTCGGCAGATTTTGCACCTGCATTGGTATTCATACTTAACCACATTTTTGGATTGTGTTCTCTAAAATATTTAAAAATCTCTAATGTATCTTTTGCTACAATAGGATCACCCAGATTTCCACACATATACATATTGTCAAGATTGGATATGAATTCTGGTAGAAATATCTTTTTACAATCTTCTAATGTTAATTCTGAATTGTCAATATGAACATTGTCGTGGCCACCATTTTCATTGCGGTCACACATAGGACAAGCTGCCTGACACCGTTGAGTTACTTCAAGGTGTACTTTCTTGATTTCATTATAATTATACATTGCTGTCCATTATTAATGTGATTTCCGATGCAGGACCTACCTTGCTTGGTAAGTCACCATAAATTTCAACATATGTTGAAATTACTTCTTTGTACCATTTCTGACTATCATGTCTGGCGTTATCATTAAATGTACTAATTGCCCCACTTGATGATCCGAGAATAGAAAGTGCCCTTGCACTCTCTGTTTGTAATTGTCGCACAGTTAAATCATTTATATCCAATTTTCATAAACCTCTTATATTTTGGCAAGTCTAACTCACCCTCATATAACACAGTTGTCATTGGAGCAGATAAACTAAATTCTTGTAGATTGTGACTGCAATTAACATGATCATCGACTTCAAAAAAATCATTACTTTGAAGTATTACTAATTTGCCATTAGGGATTGAATTAAACCAGTCATCAAAATTAACAATATGTTCACAACTTGTATTAATGATAGTGTCAGGGCTATCAGTAATTGTGTAACTCATTCTGTTATTTTTTATCGACCACACTGACCACTCATGAGTATGATAATTGACATTATGCATGTCAGCAGTGATAGCCTTAAATCTCCATTGATCATTCACATAAGTTCTATTGATGGTGTCTGCAATATCAGCACATGATTCGTCAATATCAAAACTTCTAATTTTTTCAACAGACAAACTACTTTCAAAAATCATCGTGGCAAGTAGACCATACCATCCCGCACATAAGAACACTGTGCCCAACGGAACACCTGCCAATTCCAGTTGTTCTATTACCCATTGCTTAGATTTAATTTGACCAACGCTGATCGCATCCTTGCTGTATTCATCATTTTCTTCTATTGTTTTAATAATGTCTATCATGGTTGAATTTGTAAGATCATCCAGAATTCGATACATAGCCAATTTGTTATTGTATTTCACAGATTCAACAAAATCAATTATAAGTGAATTATCTGGAAATAATACTTCCATTCTGTCCAACAATTGGTCGGATGTTATTGAATTACTCATTATTCATCGCATCCACATACTGTGCTTTCAACCATTCAAAATCATTGATCATACTAAGCGCGGATACATCCCCACGATAATGTTCACCAAAGTCTTTACCCATCTGTGCGCCCAATATGGTTTCTTTACCAAATCTGCGGTTTTCACCACGTTGACACCACACCTTTAGTCTATATTCATTGTCGGTGTTGTCACCATTTGGTATGATTCCACTAGCAAGTTTGGTACATTCTCTGAAAGCAGATTTCCATGCATTAAATGGATCTGTGTTGAATTCTGTTATATTGCTTATTTGGAATTTCGGAACAAACACTGCACCAATGGTGGTGGTCATATCAACCTTCCAATCAGTGGCATTCAATAGGTTCTTCTTTGGGAACAATTTAACACCACCATAGCCGTATAATAAATCATTGACTGGGTTTATACTCCTCCACACATACACACATTCTGTTTCCTTGACACCATTATAAACTTCTTTGCTATCAGATGGTACAAATTTAAAGGTGAATGATTCATCAATGACCGCGTCTGCATCCACAACATAAAAATATGAAGTTTTACTCTGTTTGGCACATTCTTTATGTGCCTCGAAAATTCCCTTGATACCATGAACACGTTTAGCCAATGGTGCAAACATTTGTAAAATTTCAAAATTATCATCAGCATATGGTTCATCATAACTAATAAAAAATACATCTAACATATGACATCCTCTTTATATTATTCTAACACATAAATGCATTTTGGCAATCAATCATATATGAAAGGATCTTGTTCTTGCAATTTCTTCAACTTCTTTGCAAGACGCTGTTTTCGTATCGTCTCGGCCTTACGTAATTTATATTGGGTGTACGGGTACATTATAAAGTTTTTTATCTTTTGTAACATTTTATTTTCCTCGTGTTGGGGTGCATACAGTCACCCGATATTTTAGTTCCCATCTCTGAGCATCTTCTAGTGTATTCACTAACGGTTCGCCTTTTATATTCAAACTAGTATTCAATAACATTGGACAGCCAGTGATCTTGTACCATTTCATTAACAGTGCATAAACTTCTGGATTGTCTTTCTCATTAACTGTTTGCACTCTGCTCGTGCCGTCATAGTGGACAATAGCAGGATACAAATCTGGTCGGCGACACTTCACAGTGTATTGCATGTATGGACTCTTGAAATCTTCTGCTACGTTGAAATATTCAGCAACACAAGACTCCAAAATAATTGGTGCAAATGGCCTAAATTCTTCTCGATGTTTAATACGATTCACTCTGTTCTTAACATATAATCCGCGTGGGTCGGCTAGAATACTTCTATTGCCCAATGCCCGTGGACCAAACTCTGCTTTCCCTGCTGCTACTGCGGTTATTTTGTGTTGAATAATTTCGTTGATGATTTGATCAACTGGATATTCACCTTCAATATTATGTCCTAGATTCGCAGTAGTAAAATCTATGTGAGTCTTGGTGTGTGCCAATACTGCCCCAATTGCAGAACCTGCATCTCCGGGATTAGGCATGATCCACACATTATCAAAATACGGCTGTGGTTGAGTATTTTCATCATCTATGTGGTGGGGTGAATATTCCCATGTTCCTTTCAAGTGTGGTTCCCAACTAATAAACGGCATTTGAATCGCAATACTATTTGCCACACAATTTAATGCACAGCCACCCATCAATACCAGATTCGTAGGAAGTTTTGACAGATAGATTTCAGTCAATAGATTATGAAAAATCTTTTCGTATATTTTCTGCACGGCCGCTGCCACATCAACCAAATCTGGAACAGTGTTTAAATCAGGGCGCCAATCTAAACATCCGCGATGTAAGTCACGCTTGAATTTTACTTTTAATTGGTGCGTGTTGCTTGGATCTTCTTCAAAAAAATCTTCCATGATGATATCATAATATTTGTCGGGATCTCCCAAAGCGGCCATACCCATCAAAATGTATTCATGTTCTTGTGGCTTTAATCCGAGGCGTTGTGTCATCGCACTATACCACAATCCGATACTGTGCGGATAACCCTGTGAATGGCGCTTACGTAGTCTTTTACCCTTCCCCTCCCATACACTGAGTGTATCAAATTCTCCGATACTGTCTATTACTAAAATAGTAGCACTGTCAAATCCACTTGTGAAATATCCTGCTGCTGCATGTGCGCGATGATGAGTAGTTGTGTGTTGGTATTTGTCGATGCCAAATTGCGCCATGTGTTTTCGTGGTGATTCTTTTTTTAATAGATTCCATTGTTTTGATTTAACTTGGCGGAGTTTTTTAAGAAATGTATTCTCATAGAAATGGACGTTGTCTGGTCTACCAAATGTCAATGCTTCGTCAATCAATCCCTGACACAAGTTCTTTTCATTTTTGACTCTTGTGTATCGCTCGCTGTGTGCAGCAAACAATAACTTATCGTCATCGAATACAGCTAGCGCAGCATCATGACTCATGCCACTCCATCCCCAATGTATCATGTAAACCCCTTATTAAATAGTATGTTTATATTTATCCCCATTTTAATTTCAATAATATCTTTTCATCATCACTGCATGTTAATTGGTCTAGCCATTCGTTTAATGAATATAACTCGTCATTTAAGAAAAAATACATGAAGTGTCCCTCAAGCAATGCAGCAGGGCCTGTTTCTCTGTGTTGTACGCCATGCACATACCACCACCGACTACCACTCTCCCAACAGATAGCTGGCAAGTCATCACCACGGTGCAGCACACCATCAGTATCATACCATCGCGAGCAGTAAGATACGATTTCATCGGGTGGTCTATTAGGGTCTTGATTCTCGTACATATTAACTCCAATTAAAAACCCACCATTGGTGGGTTATATTATTTAGTTGTACATATTAACTCCAATTAAAAACCCACCATTGGTGGGTTATATTATTTAGTTATAAATTACTGTACTGCTATAACTAAAGGTTCTACTGTGGTTCGGAATGGTTGATCACTATAAAGATATGTTCCACTCCACTGCATATACTGGCCAGTTGTAGTCCAGAAGTAAATGTATGGTGATGAACTCCCCCATGTGCCTTCATCCGATGGTGCCTCATTAATAGTTTCATCACAGTATTGTCCACAATCCACTCGCCATTTTTGAACTGGTGCAGTAAGTCGTTTTCCACTTGATGTAATCTTACCCACGATGCCAGTGTACATGATCGGCTGACCCGCATCGTTCATTAACAACACAAACCCAGTTAACGCATGGCCCGTGGAATAACCACTTAGATTCATGTCCACACTTCTTACAGCACAACACCTCTATATCACCATCTGAATGACTTTTTTCAGACCAACCACCAACTTCCCATGACCAAGTATTACACTGTGGACATTTTTGAGTATTATGATACTTTCTCATATACTCATCTTTTATTTTTTTATTGGCATACTCGCGCACCCATTCCCAAAATTTAATGTTCATGCGGTCTCCAAATGCTCGTTGATATCTTGCAAGAATTCAACTGTGCCCTGCCATGTTCCAAAGTAGATAGAGTCCTTATGTCTGTGCCATACTTCCGCTGAACCCTTCGTTGCGCGTTGTTTGGGCAGTTTTGGAACAACAACAAATAGAGTTTCGCGAGTTTCAATATTCGCAATTCTAATGTCATCATATAATGACCCAACCATTGGACAATTGTTTTTCATCCAGACATAATATTTGTCCATGTCATAGCCATTGGCAGTAAGTGCATTTGCGATTTTTCTTATTTTTGGAATCATCGTTTCTGTTTTCTTGGCAAGTTGTGAGTAGTCACAAAACCAATCATACCACACATTGATGGCAACGCCCTTGTCGGCAGCCGCTAGAAACTCGTTAACAGAAATAGAATTGAATTCCTTCAGTGAACTATCTTCCAATCTAATGGTAGATAGACCATGCCACTCTGCATTCAGATCATGCCACTCTGCTAATCCAACATGCTTATATGTTTTCATGACGTGTTTCACCTCGATAAATTGTTTTTACAGAGACATTGGGTAAGTGTATTGCGATTTCTCTCGCGACTAACCATACCTCTGTTTCGTAATAAAATCCACTACGAGTAAATCGTAATGATACATGTCCTTCGCCTCGACCAGTACCAATTAATGCATCGTCAAGATCAATGGATTTTAATTCTCCCATCAACTCGTCATCGGTGCCTTTATACTCACACACAAATGTGAATGTAAACTCTGTGTTGGTCATAAAATAACTCCATAAGATTTAATGGATGCATTATTGCACATTGATACTCGGTAGTCAACAGTTTAAAAATATAATCGTTATTGTGCAAATATTTTTCCATTGCAAATAGAAATAGCTGCGTTAGTTCCATGCAACTTTACTTTTGCATTATATGTGAGAATTGTATTAACTTTCTGATGATGCATTGTGGTCTTTACATTGCTCATTGAGTTAATAGACGGAAATTTAATGAACATAATATTATCCGTTGTTAGGCTTTCATTTTTGCAAGAGTTTCGAAATCTGCAACTTTATATGGATCTAACTTGTTATTTGTACCAGTGAGTTTATTCCAAGTCGACAAGATGCGACCATCACGACCCTTGGAATGCGTCATTAGTCTTTCAATCTGATCATTTGGGATAAAATAGAAAGTTACGTTTGATAAGTGTGGATTGTACACACATACTCTAAGTGCGCCTGTTTTTAAATTACCAGATGCAGTAGCAACATTGGTGATAATACAGGCGTATACGTTTTTAGATGTGCCGCTAGTTTCTTTCAATACACTAGCAGTCTTGCATTCACTACCGTCATCAAAGTCACAATGTGATGCATCGATGAATTTATACCCGCCAACTTCTGCCATGGCAAGTTCTACGCCGTGAGTGGCGCTGAATAGTTTTGGATGTTTTCTGGCGAAGGCGGTAATGTCTGGGTTATTCTTGAACAGGCTGTAATTCGGAATAACAACTTGTTCCATAATGTGCTGTGATTTGGACATGATATATCCTCGTTTCAATTAGTACAATCAGTCTATACTAAAACGAGGATGGTTGCAAGTTTATTTTTGAAAGGTACTCTGTGGGATATAATGCGTGCGATACATATCGGCACCTTGATTTCCGAGGTCGCTTTTACTTTCAACCCCGACATCTTCTGGGTCATGCCAGTGTCCCGGTCCGTATTTTTTGATAACATTCAATTCAAATTCAACTAACTCATCAGCTTCTTCATCTGACAGATTAGATATGTCACCATTTATCAAGCCAACCATAAAATTATGTGGTATCGTGAATTCTGGGTAATCATCCATATTCAATTCTGTATTTGTTTCATCTGGTTCGGTAACATCCTTATCTAATGTTTCCATCAATGCTCTGAAAAATTCAGGCTGACCATTGTCATTTAATTTTGCTGTCATTTAAACGTCCTCTAAAGTTATGAAAGTATTTATCATTGGCGCGAGTCGTACTCAGAAAAACAATAATACAGATTCTTCAAATCAAGGTATGACGTCAATTCTGTCAAATGTTCTTTATGGTGTAGTGTTAGTTTGTATTGATCCCTGTTGCCGTTCTTTAAACGGAATATAGTCACAACGTAAAACTTTGAGTTAAGCATTAAATTTACTCACATCCAATCCCTTTGGACTACGAACATTAAATGAGTCGTATAGTCCCCGACCAGAGATAATCTGTCTAACCTCTGATGAAGTGTGTACACTATAAACCCATTTATCATTTATGGCAATATGGTAATTCGGGGTGTTGGCATATTCAAATGGTGTTTCGTTCTTTTCTATTTCAATATATTCTAATATCATAGTGTGCTCCATTAATTATAATTAGTAGTACGTTCACAACAAATAGGTAGCGAATCTATTTCTGTCGGTGTACCAAGCCGTCACCTGCCCGCTCGTTAACATTATAACGGTCCCAAGGCATGTTCTTAAATATGATCATGGTGTTATTTTCCAAATTCCACTATCTTGTTCTAATTTGAATAACATCTCGTCATTCATATAAATGGCAGTATCATCCCTAGAAAAAGTGAATGTTTCTCCGACCCTAGCAGCCATGACTTTTCGCTCATATGAATCCCATGAAGTGAATATCTGCTGCGATTTTAGTTGCTTGAAAAATTGTGCGTCATCTGCAATCCCAGTGCCAAGACAGCCATACACACGGTGTCCAAATGTTGTCGAAAAGAATGATACATCATACTTTGCTAGAACATACTCTTCACACTTAACTAATTTTAAATGTGGATACGGGTTTTCGACTCCATGTGGGATAGTGATCATGAAATCCAATATCGAATTACAAATTGGATATACATTAAGACGCGTATTGCCTGGGTGCAACCATCTAACCCATGGTGCTACAAACACACTCATAGAATCTGTTAATGGTACTCCTGCTCTAATGTCATCACGCAATGTTGATATATTAAATGCCTTGGCTGCAAAATGCTTTTGCTTCTTGTCTTTTGGAAATGTCATTGACTCCTCCCCATGCACTGTAAACCGAAATGTCTCGTAATTGCCATGTTTATCTTTGTCTCTGAATACTGTCAATGCGTCGTCGCTGATCCACCTAGACTTATGATCAAGGTCGTCACCTAGTATTTCAGTTACAGTAGTTGATGTAAAATAAGTATCAGTGCCATCTAATTCATCAAATAAATTTATAATATAATTAAATTCATCTCTATCATAAACATTAATTCGTGTTTCTGGGGATATATCTGGATTTGGTATGTATACGTCAAACCCAGATATTCTATTTAATAATTGTTCCCTGATCTCTAGTTTTCGTGATTCTAACAATAATATCTCTCTCCTTGTTTGATCTTATTTATTCAGTAACCACTTACCAAAACTTCGGCCTGCTTTATAGCCCACAACTGTTGCAGCGGTAGCGGTTGCTACTTTAATCTTCGTGTCGTGGCGTTCAACAAAGTCGTCATCATCATCATATGGCGATCCTGTTTTGGCGGTGGCAGTGGCTGCTGCCATATTCATAACAGTATTGGATTCTCGCACAAAATGATCATGTGCATTTTGAATATCGCGGATTGCTTCTTCGGTTAACTCAGCTGCTTTCTCAAGATAATGAAGTCTCTGCTTGGTCGTCATGTCATCACCCGTGGCAGCATCACATACGTTAGCAAGCCGTGTCATGGCATCTCTGTATCTTGTGCTAATAATTAAATCACCTTTGGCGGCTTCGTCTTTAAAAGATGATGGGATGGTCACATTGGCATCGGATGCGGTACACACAAACTCACGCTTAATCTCGACCAATTCGGTTTCTTTATATACCACCACATCTAACATATTCTGAATTGCCCTAATCGCGTGTGGCATATCTAAATCATCCACAGATCCACCAATCAGTTCTATGCGAGTGAATGAGTCTGCGATGGCAACAAATTCTGATACTTTTTTATCGATGACTTTATATTCTTTGTCTTTTTTATGTTTTTCTTTTTCAGCTTGGTCGCGTTGATACGCTCGCACTTTTTCTTTTTCAGCAAGATACTTCTTTTTACGCTCGCCTTCATCTTCGCTATAAATCGTGACAAAGATCGCACCTACTATCATTACCATTACAATAAAAAACGCAAAACTATTCATTGGGTATACCTCTTCTAGTTATCAGACTTGAATACTACGGCATTATCGAACAACACAGCGATGCTACGTTTAAATGGTGCCACTTTGCGCACACTGATAATAGCATGATGAATATTAGTCAGTAGCTCAATATGCTTTTCCAGTTCGTACTCTATGCCGTGTTTGCTACTATCGATTTCGGTCTCATATTCCATCACAATCAGTTGCTTGGTAATGAGACCGATTTGAGAAGGCGGCACAGATACAGATTCCAATTTGGTATGAATATCACTTGGATCTAAATTACTGTATGGGAATTTGAATTTTATTTGTATTTTCACAGACGTTGTGCCCACTTTAAAAAAATTGGTACCAAGAAGTTGGATTCGGCATTATCAAGTGTGTTGTCAACTACCTGTACCAATTCAGCCATGGTTAGATCAGGGGCTTGTTTGTAGAGACCATTAATTTTATTAAAATTGTAGAGATCATTAGATGCAAATAGTCCCCGCAATGTAATGTCTGCCGCCATAACTCCCAAGAACCCAGACGCCATGTAATGCCACCCAGTGCCATCCGTAAAATTATCCATAACTGTCGGGTATATACTAACTGCCACGACCAACGTGATCAGACTACCAATCCAACTGAATCGGAATCTGGTCTGTAATTTCAGAAAGTCGCTGTATGTCGAGTTCACGAGTACAACCATCGCTTCTTCCAGTGCTAACTGTTGTTTTTTTTTCATGTTGAATCTCCTGTCTTATTTCATTAGATCGTTTGGCTTGTTTAACAAGACTATCAAATAATGCATCCATCTGTTCTGTTGTTAATGTCATGTTAATCCTATAAACGAAAGTCGGTTAGTTCATCCACTCTGAACCATACCTTGTGCACGTCTGGTATATCATCTACGTGAACACTACCAAATAGGCGATGCCCATCCTCAAAGTCAACGACAGTGTGTAATATGGTTACTTCACATTCGAGCATTGTACTATACGCTGTTTTGTATAGCGGCAATTCTGCTAAGAATTGCGGGTCAGTATTGTATTGATATGATGATTTACTCATCAGAAGAATCCCCAATGATGGAGTTACTCAACTGTGAAAACGTACCTTTGTCAAAGTACGCACTTCCTTGCAAGTTATGTTTTACTGGGCGTTTGCGGTATAATTCCCAAACCGATGTGCCATCTACTGTACTAGCAGTACGAACGCCATAATTACTCATTCGATCACCGAAGAACTTCATACTATCTCTAGTGAAAAAATAAGATCCAGTGGCAGCAACATTAGCTTTCAGTTGTGAAGGAGTCATAATATGTACCTCAATATGTTTAATGTATGTTAATTGTACATCATCAAAAATAATTATGCAACACTTATGTTTTATATTTTATAAAAAGCAGGACCTTTTGTGTAAAGGTCGTACAGTAATGGAAATATATCACGTCGGATGGCTTTATAGTATGGTGTTTGTCCAACGTGTTCCTTGACAATGTAGTCACCTGGCATTACCAACTGTCCCCCATCAATTGATTCTAAGTATCCGAATCGCAGTGCTCCGTGACGTCCTTCTGGTGAATCCCAGAAATCGTGCTCTACTGGAACTGGTATTACTATATCGTGGTCACCGTGCTCAAACCACTGTTTTGCTTCTACTCGGTGCTTCTTTCGGACATACTGTTGCGTCATTGTATTCCCTCAATAAGTATGGTGACACCATACGATTCTAATATTTGTGCTCCGCGTGGTGTGGCAACGTCATCGATGCCTAGTTCCACACAATCTTTCCAAACATGATCAGTATCGTCAATCACATCATACCAATATTTATTTTCTGTTATGGAAAATCCATTATTGCTTTCTGTTATTGGCACTGAGAATTTAATCATAGTGTTTGCTCATGTAAGAAATATAAATGAAATTGCCATCAATTCCAATAGCATAGTAGTTGCAACTATGTGGAACACATTCAGATCGTACTCAATAAAATATTTAATTTTTTCAATAAATGTCAGTTTCATAATTGCCTCAATTTGATAATCGTTCTATGTCACTTTCTATACATTCGTCACCATATTGAATTTCAATGACGCGAAGTTCCATAGGTGCATTGTTGATCAGTTGATGCCATCTATCATTTTTTATGAAGAATGTATCATGCTTTTCTAATGTATGCGTAACATTCATCGTTTTCAGTGTTGCAACTCCACCACTCACCATCCAGAATTCAGAACGATTGGCATGTCGTTGCATACTAAGTTGACTGTATGGGAAAACAGTCAACTCTTTTACTTTTGTTTCATTGCCATCTGTGTGTAACACACGATAGTAACCCCACGGGCGGATAGTTTTGGGTGACTTCCATTCAAATAGAATGGAAGAACTTGAATTAGTTTTGCCACCACCAACATTATATACAAATTCGACTTCGACCCAATCAGGTGCAGTTTCTGGAATGTTGTTTTCGTTACGATCTCCACCGTTGGCAAAAATGTATCTATGTTCCTCTGTACTTGTAGCATCATAAAAAAAGTCTACTACCTGCTCGATAGCGTCATTAGCTGTATTGTCATCATCGTTAAATTCAAACACATGAGAGATTCCTTTCATATTACGAAGAATTTTTGCCCGTTCGCCCCATGACATAAACGCTTGACCTTTTTTTCTAGTTAACCATTCATCCGAGTTAAGTCCAATACACAGGTATTTGCCCAACTTTGCTGCTGATCTGATATAATCAATGTGCCCACCATGCAACGGATCAAACCCACCAGTTATAATGACTACTGTGGA
>Ga0102855_1000529_pt1 | contig 12458 bp, 15 predicted proteins | sample Colrivmet1370B02_FD_78450 | JGI IMG/M metagenome (GOLD analysis project Ga0102855, IMG submission 78450) | Estuarine microbial communities from the Columbia River estuary - metaG 1370B-02 | ecosystem: Environmental > Aquatic > Marine > Intertidal zone > Estuary | place: USA: Columbia River...
ATATGATATGTCATGTACATATCAGTGCCACTCTGGCGATAATGGTTGAAATTTGAATATGACATTGTTTTATTGGCATATGCGATCGCAGATGGAGAAAAATCAAATTCGTTATATAAAATCCACAATGCAACGGTGTCTAAAAATGCATGATCTACAATTGTACGCGCATCAATTCCTCGCAACGATTGTCTTGTGCGATATTGACTACTCTCATTTAAGTCCGTGACGATTTCTAATTTCATACCATTATTTATCAATTCTATTCACCTTTGCATTCATTGCAGTAAACCCTGCTCTATTAACCAATTTCACTTCTCCCTTCCCTACCACATATCCTTCTCCACCAGTGGCGCCATTAATACTGGCGGATACATCTACCGATTGTCGGTCTAACTGTCTGACTACATCGTTCTTAATTTTCATGACCCCCACAATAATACTAAACATGGCACGAAATGCATCAATGTTTTGCTCAATATACTGTACCATTCTAGTTTGCTTAACAGTAGATATGCTACTATATGTTTTAGACCACTCCAAAAATCCATCGGGCATGTTTTTAAAATTTCGCTCTCTGGCTCTTGCATTTATGAATCTATAAAATAATGTAGTCAAATCCAAAATCTTATTTTCTTTCAGGTTAGTAACACTTAAAAAATCTGATATGATTTCTTCGTTGACATCTATTATTTTAGATAACCTGCTTGTCATTTCTTCATTAATTTTTGGGGGAGTCTTAATGGTAACAGGTGTCATTATGAACAGTTTATTAGTGGAACTCAGTGCTGACATATCAATGTCACTCTCAAATCCTTCGTGGCTGATTGCCTTATGCAACACAATGCCAACATTACTATCTGAAATTTTACGGCCAATCTCACTGGACATCCCCACCGAATACGTCACCGTGTTTGGAGTAAACACGAAATTTCCATTGCTCTTGATTGGTCTGCTATAAAACAATAAATCTCCCATCACATAACCATCAAAATTTGATGGAATGGCGGATTCAAATGAATCCCATGTTCTTGCTAAATTGATAGCAAATTTTTGGCGGCTGGAATCATTCGGCTTGCCCCTATTCAGCATCATCTGATACAGTGCCGACGCGGACGTAACTTTTCCATTGTATTTTGTTGCACCGAAACCACTTTTATCGGTCAGTACAAATTGTCCTTGCTCATTTCTGCCGAAAATCATAGCAGGGCTACCGTCCCACTTAATAGATATTTGACTAGGGTTTGTTTCTAACGACCGTAGTATTTCCAATGATCTTCTTGCACCATTCATCCCATGCCACAAAATCAAATCCTCAATGTGTTCTATGTGTTGGTTTTTAGCGGACTCCGTGATCATTTTTGTAGGCGTCACATTAGATGATTCTGTTATTGATTTAAATGTTACCTTCGGGAATTTCAGTGTCAATGACAGCAAATCATTTATGCCCATATCAACTCTTATAGCGGGCAATTCAGTCATTCCGAGATTTAGAGCAACAAGCCACCTATGGTGACCATCAATGATGTAATTATCTTTGCTTATTATTACTGGTTTTTTTTCATTAGTTTTATTCTTTAATATTTGGCGAATGACACCGTTGTCACTAAATTCACCTTGAATCGCAGTAAGCCGTGTTGGCAAAATATTTAAGTGGGTTATGTACGCGCCATTGTCTTCCAAGAATTCAAAAAACTCTTCATAATCGCCTCTCTTTATTTGTGGTAAGTCCTTACGCAAAATGCCAAGAGTGTCTTCTGCTTTTGGCTTAATAATTTGCAAGTCTGTCAAGTTTTCTAACATCATTTCAGTGAACCAACATCATTTATCTTCCGAACCCCACGGTGGAATTTTTTTGGATCTTGTGTCTTGATGCTATTAATTAGACGCTTGGTCAAGTCATGGGCGACATCTGCGTCGTATGTTTCATTGATGAGAGATATCAAATTGACAGCAGATGCTATTACATTTGACGCCGTATTTTCAATAAGATATACATTGTCATGGTGGGTGCCGATACTGTTTATTTCTTCTAGTAATGATTTGGTACTATGTTTCATAATATAATCGCCTTTTATGTCTATTTCTCAATACTATTTAGCCATTTTAGATAATTACTTATATGTATAGGAGAAACACAATGCGGATGCAAGAAAAAAAAGTTCGTCGAATTATCGATAGACTCCATAATTTACAAGAAGACTATAGTATGGATAGCTCACAAATAATGAAATTAGTGGTTTTAGCAAGAGCTGGATTGATTGACCCAGAAGATGTAAACCAAGTGAGAATTGCGATAAAGACTATGCAAGACGGCAATGTGCCAACTCTAGTACAGCGTAATGTTTTGTTTGGTATGTTGGGGGCTTTAGCAGATTTGATAACATCAGACATGGCATTATTCATGAAAATAAAACAGGATGTAAACAAAAATCAAGAAGATGACCATTATCAACGCAAAGATGACGTTGATAATGGTGGAGACACTAGCATTTAACATGTGTGGTGGTTCTACTCACTACGTTTAAGAATACTTCTCAGGCGATCAGTGTTATCTACTGCTTTTTCGGCAGTGCCTAAAGTGGAAATCTTGTTCGTTTGTGTCGTTGATCCACGTTTCAATTTGTCGTATAATGATGCAGTGTTATTTTCTGTTGAATCTCGTGCATCTTCGTCTAAATCAGAAATGCGCAAACTGTTAACATCAAACGCTAAATCTAACTTCATACCTACGCCTGAACTACTACGAGTTTTCATAAATTGTATTTGGACTTGTCCACGTTCCTTCATTGCTTTACTAGTGAAGATACCAATCACATTATCTGCTGTGTTGATCTTAGAAATACCACCTGCGATATGACTATGATCAAAATCAACCTCATCTACCGATCCACGGTTAAGCTGTGATGCGGTCACAAACAGCACATTTAACTCTGTTGCCAAGTTGCGCAATTCTTCCGAAACATACTTGTCTTTAATAAATTGATCAGACAAACTAATTTTCTTGTTAGTTGGTGACATCAAATCCAAATAGTCAATTAGCAGTGCATCAACCTTCAAATCATGTTGAATTTGATATTCTTTCAAATATGCACGAATGTCATTCACAGTACATCCGTTCGGCAGTTGAACTATCTGATATTTGCCTACGTGATTTGTTTTAGATGTGGTGCCTAATTTTAATCCGACCTCATTGATGTTCTTGAACAAGTCTCTAGTAGACATACCAGTGTTCATGCTATCTAAGCGCATTGCACATAAATCTTCACTAAGTTCTAATGTAACATAGACGACATTCTTACCAGCCAATGACCAATTTAATCCTAGATTCTGCATGAACAGTGATTTACCAGAACCTGAGCCACCTGCAAAGATATTCAATTCACCGGGATTAAAGCCACCATAAAGAAATCTGTCGAATGTTAGCCATCCTGTGGAAGTGCCACCCTTACTTGCTCTAGTACGTTCTAGGCGTTCTACTGTATTGTCCCAATAATTGATACCAAATTCTTTAGCAATACCCACAGCAACAGCATCTTTGATGAGTTTCTCGACAATGCCATACTCTTTTTTCTCTAAATGATCTGTGCTAATAATAATAGCTTGTTCTAATGCTTTATAACGACAAAACGTCTCGAACTCAGTCAGAAACCATTTTTTGTGAACTTCATCATGTTTAATTTGCGGGGTTATGTCTTGTAATTCCACAGATGTCTTTGCAGATAATTGATGCAGTGATGGGAGTTGGCCGTAATCTGCGACATATTCTTGTACAAAACGTGCCGATGGTCGCAGCATTCTATCGAAAAAATCTGGATCCATAATACCATTACAGCGCACGAATAATTCATGGTCTGCCATCAGAAATTCTAAGAATAGTTTCTGCATTTCTACATTATATTCGTTACTCATGCGCCATTATTCCCATCTCCACTTTGTGTATCTCGATACCGTCACACTTATTCAAAAAATCTATACCCGTGGTGCTTTTATAATCGTGGACATAATATACAGTGCTGATTCCTGCCTGATACACTGCCTTTGCACAATCAATGCATGGAGCATGAGTAATGAAAATAGTGGCACAGTCACCACTCTCGGTAGATTTCGCGAGTTTCATGAGTGCATTCATTTCAGCATGGATAACTTCGTCTTTGGTTTTTAATACTGTGCCAGTCAATGTCTCCGTTGAATGTTCACAATTATTATCCCAACCAGTCGGAGTGCCATTATATCCAATAGATATAATTCTGTCGTCCTTAACAATAAGCGAACCAACTTTTAGTCTAACTGCCGAAGACAGTTCAGCGAATCGGAATGCCGTATCCATGTACGCTCCGATGAATTTCTCTTTCATTTATTTTATCCTTTACAGTATTGTTGTGCTAGTACATGTGCTTTTGTTGGATTGTGGACTGCGAAATCTACAATGGTTTTTAGTGTGAACAATTTTCCATATGCCATAACAGCATTGTTGGGGTCTTTGATATGTGATTCCCATACAGGGAAACTCACTGCCCATCCACGAGCAATAGCCGATTTAACTAATTTCATGCCACCTTTATCATGATCCGGTATTACAATAACATCTTTTCCTAATTTTTCAATTATTTTAGCCTGATCTAAATGCAATTCATTCCCGCCAATTGACACCCCATCAATTGCGATTGCATCCAATTGTCCCTCAGTGACAATCACAAATTTACGATCTGGTGTTTGATTGTCCAAATTGAACACAAAATTGCGTGGCATGTGGGTGAAATACTTTGGAATTTTTGTGTTTGGTGGAGTACCAATATATCGACCCGTTGAACCTACGATTTCCCTTTTGTATCTGAATGGCAAAATCATCCGGTTCTTATATTTGTAATCTGTATTACAGTAATGCCAATCTCCCCAATCGAGTATCTTCCGTTCTGCTAGCATTTCGAGACCATCAACAAAACTGGTCATGCCATCTTCATCTAATGTTTCTGTAGGAAAATTAGCAATTGGATAACTATTTTGTGGGAGAGATACCGTTGGCCAATCTATAACAACTGGAGCGTCTTCTAATTCTTTACGTGTTAATAATTGAGCTGTGTCCATATCACGCTTTAATTCGAACGATACTCGCATGATGTCTGCATCTTCTGCACCATAGCACCGCAATAATTTTTTCAGGCGATTGTTAATATCATACCCTTCTCGCCAACCAGTCTTGAAATTGCAGTTGAAGCAATGATATGAAAATTTGGTTTCTTCAAAATGAAACCCGCCACGGCGTTTTGCATCTGGACGGGATTCTCCATTTTCAATGCACACACGACAATTACCAGACAGCCAACCACCCGAAGTCGATTCCCAATCGGGTGGAATGTGTTGTTTTACAAATTCAATTAGTTTACTCATTCATACAGTTTAAATGGAGTATTGGATTTTGTCAACTTTTCCGCTAGTTAAGTCTGTCTTGAATCTCACATATGTATAATTTCCTTCAAATACAAACGATGTGACGTCCGTATCATTAACAAATTGTGCTGCATTCTGTGTTGGTGTCAGTGGAATCTCAAACCAATCATAAATCCCTGGTTCAGATGCCAATGTTGCCTCTACGAATACACTACCTGTTGCGGCTGCGGTGTAGATGGCAATGGTGTTGAGACCAGACCGTGTTCCAATCGTGGAAGAACCTGCAACTTGTCCAGAGACAGCAATGTTTCCAGTGCCTGTTGCAAGGAATAATGAAATATCAGAAGCATTAACTTCTGTTGGGATTACATTTTCTACCAATCGTAAAATATATGATGCACGGAAATTCAAATCCACATGCACGGCAGTTGTCTCATTGTGGGATGTTTTATAAGTTAGTACAATTTCATATAGACCAATCTGCATTTTGGTGGTGTCGGCTGATGTAATGGTCAGCGATGCCACTCCGTCTATGTCACTAATACTTTTTAAATTCTTTGTAAATTTTTTAGTTTTGTCATAGTCTTTGATTACTGTTGCTACGACCTGCTTGTCTGACAATGACACAGGTTTATTTTTATCATCTACGATAAAGAATGTAATAGTAGTATCTAACCCCTTAATTGCACTGAATGAAGTGAAATTGCTTGGATGCCTACGAGTCGTCTTCGTACTCTGTGTATAATTAAAACCTGTTCCTGAAATCATAAAATACCTCTCTTGTCAATTATTTATGCTAATCACTAAAAATAAAAATGATAAGTAATAGTATGAATATACCAAACCATTATAAAGATTTACTAGCCAAATTCCCATTCCTAACAGTGGCACACTGTTCTGGTGAATATCTAGGAATTATACAAAATCAAGATAATCAAATAGTCAGTATGTATTTGTATGAGAATCTACGATCAGACGACCATAAGAAGTTATTTCTAGAATTGGGGAGTGAATGGTATTGGGAAACAAACAGAAAGATACCAATCAACATCGTAATTGGAGAAAGATTCTCTAAATTTAGATATTGTCTGGCTACATTCAATATGAAAGATTTTGAAATAATACACGGCGAAACGGTGTGCTTAAAAGATATTATGCAAAAAAGAGTAAAGCGAAGGAATGTACAACTTATTCGTAAAGTTGATTAGATTCCTTCACAAATAAGATTCATGTGAACCATGACTGCCATGGCATAAGAATAGGCATGACTTCTCTTGAACGCATAACTTCCATCGGTCACAGGTTTCCATACATCACGCATTACTACATCCCAGCTTTTTCCAATGAGATGCCGCTTGGCTGGGCGTATTATGGCTAGAACCGCGGCCATTTTTTCTATGCTATCTGGTTTCATCCGTTGACAAATACCATGATGACCACTAAGATGGAACACCATATCACAAAAATCTTTTTCTTGTAATAACTCCCATAATGGTTCTCGTGCAACAAGTTCATCCAAATGTGATGGACTTCTTACATCTTTGTACATATTAATATTCAATATGTCTAGTTTAAAATATCCCAATGCTTCTGCGTCTTTATGATCAATCGTACATAACCCACTAAATGGATCACTTGGTACATCGTGAAAGTAGACGCCAGTATTGTGCTTGGTCACTGTCCCATCACGGTCGATCATGGCAGGAGTATGTTTGAATAGTCGCAATGCAGCATTCCTGTCTGCGACATCTATATCGATATCTGTAGTAACAATCATCCGATTACCTCGTTTATCCATGTAACATCATGTTTATTGAGACTGACCTTTCTCTGCCAGAAATCTATATCCATGGAATTTGCAATCAATGGTAGTAAATCTGACGGAACAGTGTCTATAAACTGTTGGGCATTACTACTAGAAAATAAAATCCACGGACTTATTTTCCCATTAGTAATATCATCAATGATTCTATTCATATTTGCTTTGTCCCAAAACGTATGCCATGCATTACCAGTCTCGGATTCCCACTTACTAGTATGTAGTACGAATCTCTCCAATGCACGGGCAGCAGTTTCTTGTTTGCTAAAATCTCGCAGAAACTTATTGTATTGAGTGTCTTTGTTCCATCGCTCTAATTTTATTTTATTTTCAATTAACCACTCAACATATGCGTTTGGTGATATTGCGCGGACGTTTATGAGATATGTTCCGAATCTAACAAACGCGGTATAATATTGACTCTTACTGAATTCATCATAGGTTTTATCACGTGGGTGACCCATTGCTATTTTATACCATAAAATAAACATGCGGTATCCCATCACTACGTTCTGATCTTGGCGCTGTAAGAATCTGCGTTTTGGCTCACAAAAATGCACCTCTAGTGTAGACAGTCGCTTGAATGTGCGTTTACAATAATTGCAGGTATTGTCATCAACCATTGGTTATCACCTTATTTTAGTAGCAATTTAATTTCTTTGTCAGACAATCCACATTCTGCTGCCAATTCTTTAAAATCGTTGGTGTCATTTTGTGAAATCATAATGTCAATCTCATCATCATTCATGTGTGGATACATATCTATTAACCAATCTGCTAATTTGTTTTTCTTTTCGCGCTTGGTAGGTGGTATCCACGGATGATACTGTGGTGTTCCAACACCAACAACTTGCAGTAGCCTATGCTGTAACTGAGGATGGTGGCGTACTGTATTAAAATTCACATTAACTAATTCATTTGTCATTATCAAATAATGATCTCGGATGACATCAACATTAGTGTCACATGCTGATACATATCTCATAAGAACCCACATACTTAATTTTTTAGATTCTTCATCTGACAGAGAATCATACCAACCCACCTTACGGCAGTCGATGGCATTCATTTCTTCTTTAATAGTAAGTTTGCTACTCATTTAAAATCACCACAATTGAGATATGTCCAGAACTTCTGGAATTTTATTAGTGTCTTTGACAATAAATATGCATGGGGGAGACTTCTCCGTTCCCAATGGAACAGCCAATATATGACCATATTTTAATTTTGGAAAGTGCCACCTAACCTCAGTGAATATGTTGGTTATGTTTACTTCCTCATAAGTTGGCATAAAGCCAGTAAGTGGGTTATACACGAATGCCTGTAATCCTCTATCATTCAATGCAGTGATAGACACAACTTCTGGTTCTCCAATTTCTGGATCACAAATTACAATACTCCAATCCAATGGAAGTTTTAATGTATATTCTCCTATCGACATCACCGCAGCGGGGGCATTGAAAATTTCCAAAAATACTAGTGGTGGGAAGAAATAATCAATATGTTGTTTGTCTCCATAGTCCAATATACAATAACGTATGTCGTCTATTTCTTCTGGTACATAATCAAGTTCATATGCTTGATTTTCTACGGTAAGTATTCGGATGGTGTTTCTCCTAATGTATTGGTTATTCTACATCATATACCAAATTTGTCAATTTACTATAATTTAATTTTTTCTATAGTGAACGGATAGTTTGCATCTTTGTAGAATTTTTTACGCTCGGTCAGGTGGCGCTTTGAAAATTTGGCATTACTCGTTATGTCATAAATGTGAACATGGTCTTTATCTTCTGCTTTACGGATGCCACGTCCAATCGATTGGATAACACGAACAAACGATTTACCAGGTTCAACAAGTATAAGATTAAAAATACGGGGAATATTAATACCAACAGCAGCCACGCCGTACGTGGCGATGATGATTTTTTCTTCAGACACACTAACCTCATTGTACTGCTCCTTACGTTTAATACTTTTCATAGCACCACTAACGAACACCGCATCTTCGTCCAAACGCTCAATTAGACCCTGACCTGCTTTCACCCGATCAACTAATACTAGTGTGTTGCCATTCTTACTTATCTCTGAAATCATATTAGCCAGATAATCAAGGCGGCGGGCATCAGTTGTCAGATACGTTAATTCAGTTTGATAATTGTCATATAATACATTATCTTGAATTTGTTTAATGTTTACATGACACGTTGACAATACTCCCTGATCTTGTAATTCAGACGCCGACAATTTGCCAACTACATTACCTAAACTAATAGTCAACCCAATGCGATCACAATCTTCTTTTGGAATAGTTCCTGTCAATCCCCAACGAATAGGGATATTAGCGAATGACCCTGTTAACAATTTCTTCAACACATCTGCTTTCACTTGGTGACAATTGGCGACAACCGCCCCACCAACAATGTAATTGTGGTCGTTTTCTATATGAAGATTGTACACAGTGTTAGGTTTTTCGATTGGTCGTTTGCTTATAAGTTTCATATAATTTCTCTATTTTCCTATAGGTATTTTCATCAAATTTTTCAGGACTAGGAATTTCGTGTTGAACTAGAAATTCTTCATCTGCTAATATCATTGTGTAGTTGTTTTCTTCACACCACCCACCAAGTGCATCTATCTTTGCTCTAGTCTTTTTATCATTGTGCATTTTCTTTGGTTTAACTTCGATCGCGTGTTTGGTAATATGGTTTACAAAATCCACGATGTAAATGCAATCTGTATCATTGTGTGTGTAGGTAATCCGCAAAGTCTCATACTCCGCATCATTGTCTATACTCTGATATAATGCTTCCCATGAACTTCTAAATGATTTTCCATCGCATGTCGATTGCCAATGGGTATTTCGATTATTGGTGTTGGGAGTAAAACTACCATCCAGAATCGCACGTTTCATTCTGTTACTGGCACGAATTTTATTTTCCTGTGACATTGTCGTTCCATACATCGGGTTCCCTGATCCTTTTCTGGATTCAGACATTCGTTTTAGTGCCGGGTGATCATCCTTCGTTAACCCAGTTTGCCACGTAACGAGTCCTGTCATTCCTTTGTTCCACGGAATTCCAACATTGAGATTATTTCTGATCTTTTCTCCGTGTTGTTGTTGACATGCCACTCCCCCAAGACTAGACGTCAGTGATTTGGCCTCGGACAATGCCAATGTCGCATCTGTTTCGTCTTCTGAATACAATCTGTCAAATCTCTGTAAATAAAAAACTGCATGCCCCATGACACGACGTTTACATCTTAGTATTTCATTCGGTTTCGTAATTGTTACTTGATTGCTTAATACTATTTCCTTACCATCAATATGAATGGCGCGGATTTTCTGATCATGCTCCGACAATATAAGATTGAATTTATCAATGTCAAATTTCTTCGGCATAAATACATCTCCTTTAGTTAGATGTATTTATGCTTTTTACCTCCATTTCGTCATTTAATTGATCTGCACGTACCCATCCGTGTGCCACTGTCAGGAATTTATGATTTGCGGTTACTTCAATCTTTGTGCCATCATCAAATTCTAGTTCTAGCATGTCTTCCGTTGAAGACTTTGTCATATTAGAAAAGGTATCAACGACCTTATCTTCTTTATATGCGTTGGTCTCTTCGCAGTAGTTAATGACAGTATCGCCTTGGTTAATATCCTTGATTGGCCTATATCCATCTGGTGTTAATACTAGACTGGATGGTGCAAAACATTCATCGACCATCACACACGACACACCGTCGGCAAAATCTACCAAACTCCAATCAGTTTTACCACTTTTGAAATCTTTCTCAATACGATCAAGTGATTGCCAAGTGCAAATAGTGTGTGTTTTTCCGAAATCTTTTCTATCGCCGAAGTATACGCCAACATCCAATCCAAGGTTAATATAATCTTCCTCTGTCTGATTCACCAAGTCTTTATTTGGTACAATGACGATACTACGACCAAACCGTTCTGTGATGTTTGACAAGCATGCTGTAATCAGTGTTTTGCCTGCACCAGTGGCAATCTCTTGCAAACACTGTGGATTTGATAAGAATTGATTAATGATGGCAACCTGATAATCACGAATAACAATAGGCTGTCCTACCATTGGATGACCAACTGGCCATTGTTTGTCGCTGAAATGATCTGCGGTGATTTCTGGAAATATCAATTCTTGGTGGGTGTTTCGTTGATCTACTATTTCTGGGGAGTATCCCTTAGAAATCAAAATTGGTATGATTTCTTCTAATAAATTTGTGTAGGTGAGTCCACCAACTGTGAAGTAATTTACTTTCCCATCCCAACGTCCCAATTTAAACGCGGGAACGTGGTAAGCATATGGTAACATAAAACTAAACTTCTCTTTTAATAAATTTCTGGTGGTGACATCAAGTCCATCAATTTTTGTATTTACTTCGTCTTTTAAAATTATCCTACAGGTTGACATTAGGCATTCCTCTATAAAGGTAGCCCTAATGGGCTACCCACTGTCTTTTGGTATTAATTTTATCTACGCAGACATGTACTCATTGCATAGTGTTTCCACTTATCGTTATCTAACCTTTTCAAGTCTGCAATTTTGGTAACCATACGCAAACTCAGTTCGCGTAACTTGGTCTTATTCTCATACACAAAATCTAAGATTTCGACATTTTCATCTGCTGTGAAACCGTATGGAGTCAACATGCCATCATCAATAATTTGCTTACATCGTAAGAATTTATCACGAAGCGTATCCATTGCCAAATCTAGATAATGACAACGTGACATAATTGCATTTAGGTGCTCACCAATTTTACCCCGCGTGTCCTCGAAATTTAGGTTTGTTATGAAAATTACAGAGCCCTTAAATTCAAATGAATCAGGAATGTCATTTTTCTCTAATGACCTACTACTAGTCTTCCACGAAATCATACGGCGCTTTCCCGAATCTAGTGCCGCCTTTAATAAATTTAGGGAGATTTCATCATACAAAATACTATCAGAGTCATCTAGTACCAATACGCTGCCGTTAGATGAATGCTCGTGCAGCATTGTATACAATGCTACTGGTGTACTAGCACCTTTTAAAACACTAAACACTTCAGTGCCACTGCGACCAGCCAACTTGGAGATGTTCTTAGCCTCTGCCAATATACGTTCAACGCCAAAAGACTTGCCGACACCTGGAGGACCAGTTACAATAAGTCCACGAACAACACCAGTACACGCGGCATGTGCCATGTCATCTAGGATATTGAATCGATCACG
>Ga0102855_1000534_pt1 | contig 12361 bp, 12 predicted proteins | sample Colrivmet1370B02_FD_78450 | JGI IMG/M metagenome (GOLD analysis project Ga0102855, IMG submission 78450) | Estuarine microbial communities from the Columbia River estuary - metaG 1370B-02 | ecosystem: Environmental > Aquatic > Marine > Intertidal zone > Estuary | place: USA: Columbia River...
GTACCTTGCTGTCTATCATATTTATTAAAAATACAATTTTCTATTTTTAATGGTTCATTTTTTTCCGTTTCAATAAATTTTAGCTTTTGATTTTTTATATTTGAAAAAATATTGTAAAAATCAAAATCTTCAACATTAAAAAGAGAACACATATTGGGATCAGCTGACCCAAATGTATCTCTATGCAAATATAAATATGATATTTGACTTATCTCGCCTTTATTTATTGAATTTATAAATTCTACTAGACTTTTAGCATGGTGTAAAGAAAAAAATAGATTATCATCATACATAAATTCTCCATTTTCATCACACCCCATTCCTATTGTAAAACATAAACCTAAAGATGTATTTATATTAGATACATCAGATACATCAGATACATCAGATACATCAGTTAAAAACCTTTTAATTTCATCAATATAAAAAGATATTTCATTTTTATTCTGTTGAAATACATAATTTATAGTATTTATATTAATGTCAGAATTTATCAATTGTTCAATATCTTGTCTTACACAATGGTGTGGAATAGAAAAGCAAATTTTTAGATGAGGGTATATTTTTTGTAATCTATTTAAAACACGCAATCTCTTTTGATGAATATCATTATTTTTATAGAGATTTTTTCCAACTATAAAAAAATCTAAATCATAACAACCTAATTTTGTTATTATTTCTACATATATATTATACAAGTCATCTTCATCTTTTATAGCCTCATCCAACATAATATCATTTCCAGTTTTACTTCCAAAACTAATACGAATATTTCCTCCAAAAGAAACAAACTCATCAATATCATTTAAAAAAGTAGAATCTATACACTTTTTATAATTATCAGCATTTATAAATGAAATTACAACATTATCTACTCCACCTATATTTAACGCATTCTCTAATGTCTTTACACAATTTTTATAAGAGTTTTTTTCAAAATAGAACGCATAAGGCCAAACTGACATTTTGATATACTATATATATAGTATATATAAAATACTTTTTTATATAATATATATAATATATATATGGAAACATACGTTATTGTAATATTTGCAATATTAGTTATTTTAACTTTTGCAGTGTCAAAAAACAATCGAAGATTTATTATTTATAGTATTACTGGTTTAAAAAGATATATAGATACTAATTTATACTATCAAGAAAAAAAAATAGAAAATTTATATAACAATTTATATAAATGTGTAACAAAAAATGAACTTGAAGAATACGCTAAATCATATGCTCTTAAAGATGAAATTATTATAAAAGACGATCTTCAAAAATATACTCTTAAAGATGAACTTGAAGAATACGCTAAATCATACGCTCTTAAAGATGAAATTATTATAAAAGATGATCTAAAAAAATATGCTCTTAAAGACGATCTTACAAATTTTAATCTTAAGGACGATCTTCAAAAATATGCTCTTAAAGACGAATTTGTTTCTAAAAAGGATTTTCTTACTTATACATTAAATAATCAACAAATTAATAAAAAATCCAATATTGTAGAAGTAAAAGACAATTCGCAAATACCAGAAATAGAAAAATACAAAATTCTATCAAAAATAGTTGATACACTTTTAAAGGAAAATAAACCTCAAGAAATTACAAATAAACCTCAAGAAATTAGAACAAAAGATAAAATAGATGAAATAGATGAAATTATGAATGAAAAACTAGATACAATATTACCACCTTCTAAATTATACGATGTTTATCAACCAAATTGGTTTAAATAAATTATTTTTTACATTCTTTTAACTTGTCTGTAAATATTTTTGAAAAATCTTTTATTAAATTATTTAAAAAATCAATATTGTATTCATTATTATACATTTCTTCATTCAACAATTTATTCTTTACAAATGTAGTTAATTGATCGTCTTTTATATTTGATTCAGACATCATATCATTTATTATAATTCCTAACGAATATATATCATTATAATATGTTAGATTACATTCACGATTAGTATAAAATAGTACATTTCCACCACCAGGATGATATTTGCTGGTACCACTTGTATTACATTTTTCACTTTTATCGCATAAACAAGTTTCTCCATAATCTATGTATGACAAATCAACAATTTGATTTTTATCATTATATTGAACTAGTATATTTGCCGGCTTTATATCATTATGAACAATATTTGAACCATGTAATATTTTTAATTTTCCTAATAAAATAGATATATAACATATTATTTGCATTATATTAAATGTGTTAGTCTTCATATATTCGTCTAAAGAGGTTGTATCATTTTTAAATTGAGTAACTATATAAATATTCGTAGTATCACTAAATGTTTCAATAAAACAAAGATCTACTTTATTTTCATCTTTACAATTTTCATTTTCTAATCTTTTAAGTGTTAAAATTTCATTAATCAATCTTTTATACATACCTAATCTTTCATCATCGTTATATTCTCCGTCTTGTCCTCTTATATATGATATCCTTTTTATAATATACAATTTATCATTTGGATTATCCTTTTTACGATAAAATTTTACAACACCAAATGCACCAGAAGCTAATGGTCTATCTATTTTTTCGTATTTTTCTAAATTATTTACTTCTGGAGATAATCCCTTTAATACACTTAATAATCTTGTATCTTCTATCAATGTATCCTTTGAAACTCTTCTTTGGCTTTGAGTCAAGTCAAACGTTGGTTGAAATTTTAATTTGTCAATTCTTGGTATCGTATCATCTTCTTTCGGTTTAATATTTAATGATATTTTTGGAAGAGCACGTTTTAATTTTGGTAATCTGGGAGATAATTTTGGAGATAATCTGGGAGAAGACAACATACGTTCTAATGAAGGAGATAATTGTTGAAGAGACTCACTACGTTCTAATGAAGGTTCGAGTTTTGATTTATAATTATCCACACCAGATAGATCTAATTTTATATTACCTCTTTTCATAATATAATTATAATAAATAAAATAATTAAAATAATTAAAGTTATTGCAAATTAAATTGCAAATTAATTTGTTATTAAAAAGCCTTTGTATGTTCTCTTCCAATTACTATTGTAAATTTTTTATGGAATACAGGATTACCATTTTTAACATATAAAATAGGATAATTCTCTAAAATTTGATGTTCAGATGCTTCCCTTATACCTACTCTATATTTACCTTCGTTTTTATAAGGTAAACAGTCAAATGCATTTTGTGAATATTTTTGCTTAACAAGAGAACAAAACTCTCTTGACATTTTTAGTTTTAAATTATAAAAATATTCGTTAAAACGATAAATATGAGGATCGTGTAATGTTTGAAAGGTTATATTTTCATCTTCTGATGGTGTAAAAATTAATTGAATAGTATATACTTCACCTTCTTCAAATTCAAAACAAATATTTTCATTAATTGGATCAGGTATAGTATTTCCACGAACAGGAGAAGTTGTTTTTAAAGAAATATTTTCATCAATTTGATGATTTAAAACAATATATTTAGATTCATCTCCATTTAATTCACCATTTACATGTTGATAACTAACTGTATTTTGTAATGGAAAACATTTATTCTCAATACATTTACTTTCTACATGTATACGTATTTCATCATTTATTTCACCAACCTTTATCATGTCTATAACATCATCTTTTAAATCGTTTAATAATTGTATATATTTTATATTATCCTTTATTTTTTTATCATCGTCATATTTCCCATCTTCATTATCTTTTTTATTTAATTTTATAATTGTTTCACCTAAAACACCAATACAACCTGAAATACTTGCACCTAATTCTATTTTAATGATATCACCTTCTTTTATAGTATTATAATTATCATTTTCTTTTTCATATCTATAATTTCCAGCACAATTGTTTAAAGATATACTTGTTGGAAATGCGACTCCTTTATTTTTTTCCTTTTTATATATCTTTTGACATTCTTCTTCTATTCGTTGATCACTATATTTTTCCAATTCATAAACATCAAGAGTATCTTCTTTATAAATTTTAGAAAATAACTCTTCCATTACTATACGACATATTTTAGAACTAGTATTGTATTTTGTAAGATCTATCTCTGAAATTTTATCTGTAAGCATATATATCGTATTAATATAAAATAATTCTTAAACTAACGTTAATTGTAATCATAGTATACATTCTTTAATTCTAAATTAAAACCACCCTTTTCATTTTTATACCATACGTTTCTTATTTCTAAAGTTACATGATCAAATTTATGTTCTAATCTTGGTAATGTAAAATAACTTACACTATTATCACTACTTTCACAGTTTATTAAATATTTGTTTTTATAATTTGGTAAATAACATCTTATAGTAAAATGCGTTTCTGTTTCCGAAAAAAAATTATATACTTCTTTTGAAAACATTTCACTATGATTTTTTCTTAATTCAGTTAATAATATATTATTAATTCCAGTTAAAAAATACAACAAATTCATATTATCCACCTTTGAAAATTGAAATACTAAAAATTTAGGATTTTTAAATATAACCTTTGCTTTATATAATTTTATTGCTATATTTGGAGTAAAATAATAATTAACACCACCTTCTTTTTGATGTCTTTTTACAATTTTTAATATCTTTTCTTCAACCATTTCTTTTAATTTATCTAATGTTAAAATAGTTGACATTATATTAACAAGTCATAATAAATTCATAAATATTCCACGCTAAAAACTGCTTAATTAATCGCTTTTATTATAACATTTCACGCTCATCTAACATTTCACGTGTATCTTTTCTACAAATAGGACATGTTACCTTTTGATTACATAACCAATTTTCTATACATTTTTCATGATAAGTATGATTACATTTTAATATAATCATCTTTTCATTTAATTCATAATTATCCATACATATACTACAATTTGTTAATTTATCAGATTCTGAAACATCCATTTTTTCAAATTTATCAAACTGTTCTTTTGATAATGTAATTTTTACATCATTTAATTCATTTAAATCTGTATATGTAAAATCAGAAAATGTAGTATTTACAACATAATTAAATAACGTGTCTATTATATGATTATTTACTTCTGTAAAATCTTCAAAATCTCTGCTGGTATTTTCAGTTAACATGTTGTCAAGTGTCAAGTCTTCTGTAACATATTCTATATTATTTATATATTCGTCATTTATATATTCGCCATTTACATATTCACCATTCCAAGATTCAACAATATCAGAATAATTATCTTGATAAACCCATCGAGCATTTATACCTTGCTGTCTATCGAGACCTTGCCGTCTATCGACAGCGTCATCAAAGGTACCTTGCCGTCTATCGACAGCGTCGGTAAAAGTATCATCTTGACTTGTATGTTCAGCGTCTGTAAGATACCTTCTTATATTAGATATTCTATTAATTATTTGTTGATTAATATTTATAGCATCGTCATAATCAGATGATCTATTTGTTGTTAAAGGATAGTCATTTATTATTCTATCTATAAAATTTTCATATAATTCTTCTAAACGATCCATTAACTATAATATAAAAGTCCTTTTTAAATTTATAATATATAATTAAATTTTTATAAAATTAATTTTTTTTATAAAAATTGTCATTATTTAATCTTATTATTCTATATATTTTTGTAATATAGATGTATATTTAATACTTGTTTGTAATTCTCCATTTAATGCTTTATTTCTTGTATTTTCATCATATTTGTTTAAATGTTTTAATACAATTTCTTTATCCTTTTTTTCTTTTTCTAAAAGTGATTCGTATGTATTTTTAACAAAATGCGCTTGTTGATTTTTAAATGATCCAGAACCTATTTTTATATTATTATTCTTTATTCCTTTACTTAAGGTACCTTGCCGTCTAACGACGTCTTCGTTAAAGGTACCTTTATCTTCCATTTGACTATCTTTTTTTATTTTTTTTATATTTAGTTTAGATGTTGGGTTTTTAGCAGATGATTTAAAAGATATTTTATAATCACTGTAATCATTACTCCAATATCCTACACCAGATTCTTCTAAATCATCTTCTGCTATTAATAAACCGTTATAAGAACTTACTAAAGCACAATTTGAACTTACTTGAGCAGAATTAAATGCATTAAAACCATCTGTTGTAAGATGTATTAAGCTTTTTTCTTTTATTCTATCTTCATCTTCCTGTTTTTTTTGTACCATTTTATTGTATTCAAAAATTTCATTAAATTCATCATTTGAAAATTTTTTCTTTAAAGGATTAAAATATTCTGGCTTGAAATTAGAATATTCTTCTTTATTTTTTAGTCTTTTACTTTTGTTATTAAGGGTTTCCCCATCTTCTTTGACTTTTTTAAAATTTTTATTAAAAAACTCTTTTAATTTATCTTTATCTTCTTTATCTTCTTTATCTTTTTTATCTTCTTTATCTTTTTTATCTTCTTTATCTTTTTTATCTTCTTTTTTTCTATTGATTTGAAGATCATGAGTATTTAGACGTTTATCTTTTATATATTCAAATGATTCTACTAATATTTTAAAATAACATTCGTATTTTTGTTTTTGTTTTTCATCTGTATATTTATCAGGATGATATTTTTTTACCTTTTTACGAAATTCTTTATGAATAAATTCTAAAGTATCATCTTTTGTTACTCCTAAAATAAAATAAGGATCGTATTTTTTATTATTTATCGTAATGACGTCCATTAAAAATAAAGAGTATTTTTTTTTCAAGTAATTAACTTACAATATTCTAAACTATACCATTTATTTAGTCCTGTGTATTCAAATATTAAATGAAATAAAAATCCAGATAAAAATAAAAGATAGGTTATATTAATTTTTTCATTAATAAGATGCTGTAAAATAAAGAAAATTAATACAAGTAAAAATCCAACAACACTCGATTCTAATATTATTACATCTGGGTTTTTTAAAAAAGTTTTATTAGCAATAGCAGTAGCTTGCCGTCTAACGACGTCTTCGTTAAAGGTAGCAGACATGTTTTATATTATTAATCACGAAAAATTATTTTTCTAATTAAAGTATTTTCTTTTTAATATATTGTTCAAAATTATTTTTAAAATTTACATGAAAATAAAAATGTTCAATACCAATACATTTTCTATTTTTCTTGATTTTTTTATTTTCATTTTCTTCATTTTTAAAAGGATTTTCTATCAAACTTGTAAAATTACGTTTTTTGATAATATTTCCCATAAATAATTCTGGTGAAATTATAGGTAATCTATATTTCATATCATCAATTGACATGTTGTTTGTTTGTAAGGAGGTACCTTGCCGTCTAACGACATCTTCGTTAAAGGTACCTTTGATGTCGTTATCCTTTTTATCATGTAAACATTTATACAATAACGAAATAGTATTACGTTTACATACAAATTGTCTCCAAATTAAAAAATTTAATGTCTCGTAATCTTTATCAAATTCTATTAAATGTCCATCAAAAATAAAATCATTAATATATTGTGATAGATTATTTTTTTCTAATTCCTTTGAAAAAACAATACTAGCATAACTAACAATACTTGTCAATATTTTATTCATATTACCATCATAAATACATTCTCCATTTTCTTTATAAAAAAATACAATATTTATTTCATTATGAAATGTATAAATAACTGTTGGATCACATCTCAAATATAATTTTTTAGATACCTCAATTAATATTTTATTAATCATTTCAATTAAATCAATTTTATCTTCAATTACACTTTTATATTTTGTTGACGTTTCATTTTTTACTTTATTAATCAAATTTAATAATGTTCTTGATTTTAAAGAAACTATATGTGGTTTATAAGGATGACATGTTTTTCCATTATCTTTTTTTATAATTTCTTTCATACGTTTTTCTAAAAAATTTCTCTTTGAATTTACGCGTTTAATATTTACAAAGCTTTTTAAACTTTTAAGATTTATAATATGATTACGTAAATCTATATTTTTAGCATTTCTAAGAATAGTTAAGAATACATTAAAGGTAATATTAATAATATTTGTAAATATATCAAGTAAAAACATTTTTACAATTAATATTTTTTTTTATATTTTCATTTTTTTTTATATTTATATTATATATATGAACAAATTGGACAAATTAATTACATTTTCACCTGCTAGAGCAGCATTAAAAACAGATTTTTTCGAAAAAGAAGATGATTGGGTATCTTTACCTAAACATACAATTGTATATGTTTTAGGAAGAACTTCTATGTATACTAAAACAAATGGAATAATTGATGTATCGTTTGTTACTACAGATTATAAAGTTCCGTTTAGTATAAGTTCAAAATCCGGATATATACCAACACATCTATTAGAATTTAATCTCGATCAAAGGCGATTTCCATATATATACGATCGACAATTTATACCATTCATGCCAGCTACACTAAATGTACAAACATCTAACAAAATTATTGAACAAGGAGAACCTGTTGAAAAATGGTGGAAAAGGCCAAGAAATAACAAAAAAGAAGAATCTATTACGTTACCTCCAATAGATGAAAAAAATAATAAAGATAAGAAAAAAAGAAGAAATAACAACAAAGAAGGAACAAGTAAAAAAAACAAAAAAGGTGGATCTAAAAAAGTTTCTCCTAAAAAGGTTTCTCGTAAAAAGGTTTCTCGTAAAAAGGTTTCTCGCAAAAAAGTTTCTCGCAAAAAGGTTTCTCGCAAAAAAGTTTCTCGCAAAAAGGTTTCTCGCAAAAAGGTTTCTCGTAAAAAAGGAGGATCTAAAAAGGTTTCTCGTAAAAAGGTTTCTCGTAAAAAGGTTTCTCTTTGTAGAAAAAATAAAATAGGTCGTGTTATGAAAGAATTTAAAAGTGGTAAATTAAAAATGAAAAGTGGTAATGTAGTTACAAATAGAAAACAAGCTATAGCTATAGCTTTATCAGAATCAGACAAGTATTGTTAATTAATTGTGATATTCAAAAATTATTATTATTTAGCTATAATAATAATGGATGATTTTTGCACATATATTTTTAAGAAAGGTAAAAAAAAAGGTAATAGATGTAAAGAACATATTCATTTAAACCATGTTTTTTGCAAAAAACACATATCTTCTAAAAAAACCTTACAAGGTACCTTTGATGACGATGTCGATAGACGGCAAGGTAATTCAATCATGTCATCGCCTATAATAGAAGGTACCTTTGATGATATACAGCAAGGTACATTACCAAAACGTTCTAGAGGGGTACCCATTATACAAGTGTATAAAAAATTACAAGAAGATTCAATAAAAAATAAAATTTTTGCACTACCAACATCGGATCAAAATAAATCTGTCATTTATAAACATTATAGTAATATGAAAAGGAGTGATCCAAATAGTACAGAGTATTATAAAAATCAAATATTTGTTGATTTGGCATTAAACTATCCTTGGAATAAAACGTATAATATAAATGATATTATAAAAGATAATGATATAAAAAATTTTTTAAATTATGTAAGACATCGTCTAGATAGTGAAATTTATGGTATGGCAGGTGTAAAAAACGAAATTATGAATGTAGTATGTAAATTTATTACAAATCCTAACAGTAATAGAAATAATATTGCTTTATATGGTCCGGCTGGTGTTGGTAAAAGTAAATTTATAAAAATTTTATCAAGTATATTAGGAATACCATTAAAAACTGTTTCTTTAGGGGGTGTAAAAGATCCATCCTTTTTTTTAGGTCACGGTTATGTATATGTTGAAAGTGGTCCAGGTAAAATATTACAAAATATTTCTGATTCAAATATTCAAAATCCTATAATGTATTTTGACGAATTAGATAAAGTAAGCGAAACAGATAATGGAAAAGATATCTTTTCATTTCTATGTTATCTAACAGATCCAACAGAAAATGATCGTTTCAGTGATCATTATTTTTACGGAATGCATTTTGATTTATCTAAAGTTTTTTATGTATTTACTTTTAATGATATTAATAAAATAGATAAAATTCTTTTAGATAGATTAAATATAATTAAAGTAGATTGTCCTTCAGATGATGAAATTATGACAATTGTTGAAAATCATTGTGTACCAGAGATTATTAAAAATATAGGAATAGATAAAAGAGTTACATTTGAAAGAACAAATTTAAAATATATTTTTAATTATTGTAAAGATTCAATAAACAAAACTGTTACTAGCGGAATAAGAGAATATTATCGCATAATAGAAAAAATACTTTTAGAACTAAACAAAGATATTTTATTAAATGTAGAAAAATATTCTAATCATATTGTTATCAATAATTCTTTATTTTCCAACTTGTTTGAAAAAATAAAACAACAAATTAACTGTATTCAAAATACATTTGTATCTCATATGTATATATAAATCTATATAAATCTATATAAATGTATTTAAAAATAAATTTATTTTTAAATATAAAGGAATGAATAAAATTCCTAAAATTTTACATCAAATATGGTTAGGACCATCTGAAATGCCACAGGAATTTATTATTTGGCGTAATAAATGGATAGAATTGCATCCTGATTGGAAATATATGCTTCATACAGATAATACTATAAAAGATTTTCCAGATTATTTAAAAAAATATATAGATAGTTGTAAACATTATTCATCTAAATCAAATGTATTGCGTCTTTATGTAATATTTAAATATGGAGGTATTTATTGCGATACAGATTTTGAATGGAATAAGAATATAGATTGTTTTTTAAATAATGAATTTATTATAGCGAAACAATACGGTAATTTGTACTGTAATGCATTTTTTGGTTCTGTTCAAAATAATGAAATACTTAAATTCCAACTTGATTTATTGCAAAATTATATAAATCAATCACCTCCTTGGGGACCAACATTAATGACTACAGCTGTAGAAAAATATATAAAAAACATAACAATTTTACCAACAAAATACGTATATCCATACATGTGGTTTGAATCTTATAAACCAGCAAAAGAATTTAACGAAGCGTATTTAGTTCATCATTGGAGAAAATCTTGGGGATAATATCAATTTAAAATTAATATAAATTAAATTATTAGTACGATGTATTATATATTATTACTTACACATAAGAATAATTTAAAAAAGGTTAAAGATAAATATTGGTTAAAAGAGGTAAATTTACCATATATTATTCTTTATGGTGACGAGTCAATTGAACATGATTATCATTATAATAAAGATGAAAATACATTAATAGTAAAATGTCCTGATACATATGAATATATTACTCTTAAATTAGCATGTGCGTATAAAGCAATTTTAAATATATCAGAAACATCTAATATAACAGGTATATTTAAAATAGATGATGATGTAGTAGTTAATCTAAAAGAATTGTATAATTATATAGACACATTTGATAAAAATGATTATGTAGGTCATGCTCATAGAACAAACAAAACGATATGTTCTCATCATCAATCTAAAGTCTCAAATAACTTGCTAAAAAATTTAACATTTACATTACAAGCCTTAGATTTTTGTTATGGGCCAATGTATTTTTTAAGTAAAAAAGCATTACAAAATATAGTTGGTAAATTTTCATATCATAATTTTTCTATATATTCTACAGATATATTTGAAGATTATACATTTGCAAATTTATTAAAAAAATCAGATATTTATCCGAAATGTATTAAAATGTATACAGATCATTTAGATCAATTTACTAAATATAATTTTATTTCTTTTCACGATATTGATCATACAAAAGATATTTTAGATATTGATAAATCAATTAATATTGATAAATCAATTAATATTAACCTCATCATTTAACAAAAATAAATTATTTATAATATATAAGTTATCATGAGTTACCCAGAAACAGAACCTAAAAAATATAAATTACAAGATTTACCAAAAATATATAGATTTTACAAAAAACATGGTAAAACTCCAAACGAAATGCTTCAAGACTTAAAAAAATCATCAATCATATTAGATGTTGGAAAATTTATTCAAAAAGAACCTGTTTTAGCAAAACGTAAAGAATTACAAAAATATTATGATGTAGATTTAGGAAAATATAAAGAATCAAAACCTAATGTTCGTATTTTAAATAAAGAAGAATACGAAAAATTATTATCTATACCCGAAGAAGACGAAGAAGACGAAGAAGACGAAGATGAAGAACTTTTTAAAAATAGAAAAACTCTTGTTGGAAATGGTTTAAAAACTATATTAAAAAAGAAAGTCGCAAGCAAGAAAAAGCTTTCTAAGAAAAGAAAAGTCACAAGCAAGAAAAAGAAGGTAATAAGCAAGAAAAGAAAAGTCGCAAGCAAGAAAAAGCTTTCTAAGAAAAAGAAGGTAATAAGCAAGAAAAGAAAAGTCGCAAGCAAGAAAAAGCTTTCTAAGAAAAAGAAGGTAATAAGCAAGAAAA
>Ga0102855_1000552_pt1 | contig 12116 bp, 3 predicted proteins | sample Colrivmet1370B02_FD_78450 | JGI IMG/M metagenome (GOLD analysis project Ga0102855, IMG submission 78450) | Estuarine microbial communities from the Columbia River estuary - metaG 1370B-02 | ecosystem: Environmental > Aquatic > Marine > Intertidal zone > Estuary | place: USA: Columbia River...
AGGCCAGTGAAAAGAACTTCAAAAGGCATTACGGAGTCTTTGGCGCCGATAACATTGAATTTTTCCGGTGCGTTTTGGTAAACCTTGCTGAGTCCTTCCATGGGGCTGCCGTCTCCGATACTGAGCAATGCCAAAAAAGGAATGGCCAACCCCCCGATCAAAAGACCATATCCATTAAGGGTGTCGGATACCGCCACGGCTTTGAGTCCCCCAAAAATGGCGTAAAAGGAACCAATCAAACCAATGGCCCAAATGGTGATGCTCATCCCTTGGTCTTGGGACACATCGAGTAATTCGGAGACATTGAAAATACTTTCCAAATTAATTGCCCCTGTGTATAATACTATTGGCAAAAGGGTAACAATAAATGAAATCATCAAGAAGAAAGCCACCAAGGAACGGGTGAATCCGTCGAAGCGATTTTCGAGAAATTGTGGGATAGTCGTCAGTCCCATTTTAAGGTATTTGGGAACAAAATATACAGCAGTTAAAATGAGTGCCAAGGCAGAGGTTACCTCCCAAGCAATGATGATAAAACCGTTTTTATAGGAAGAACCATTCATCCCGATCAAGTGCTCTGTAGAGATATTGGTCAATAACATGGACCCAGCAATAACGACTCCGGTCAGGCTTCTACCCCCAAGGAAATAGCCCTCTTGTGAGCTAAGGGTTTCTTTTCGGAGTTTGTACCAAGAGTAGCCTGCTACAAAAAAAGTGTAGGCCAGAAATGTTAAAAATAATTGCATTCGCTTTTTTATAAACAGATTAAAAAATAGAGATGGGGCGATTTTCCTTTACAGATTTTTTGGCTGCCATGGCAATAGCCAATGCAGCAAGACCATCTTCGGCAGAAATGCTAGGGGCTTGTTTGTTATTTAGGGTGGTAACAAAATCCATCATTATGTTGCGATAAGAATCAGCGTATCGCTCAATAAAAAAAAGCTTGGATCGGGCGGTAAGATGACCCGATGAATCGGAAATCTGGAGGGCATTTTCTAATATGTTTTGGGTAGCGACCATACCATTTTCACCAAAAACCTCAAGACGCTGATCGTATCCATAGGAACTATATCGGCTATTGTCAATCTGCACCATACAGCCTTTTTTGAAGATCAATGTGGTCACTGCGGTGTCGATGTCATCATATTGGGCCAAGGGTAAATCTCCAAATATATTTCCTGTGGAGCTCACTTGCACAACTTCATCACCGATCAAGTACCGGGCCATATCGAAATCATGAATGGCCATATCGAGAAAGAGTCCTCCAGAGTGTTTAATAAATTCCAAAGGCGGGGGTGCAGGATCACGACTAGTAATTTTTACAATCCTAGGGCTTCCTGCTTTGCCTAGATCTATTGCAGCTTTGAGCTCCTGGATGTGTGGATCAAATCTTCGGTTGAATCCAACCATAAAATGTATGCCTGCTGCCGCTACAGTTGCCGTTACGTTTTTTACCTTTTCATAAGCCAGGTCAATGGGCTTTTCACAAAATATATGTTTTCCCGCTTGAGCGGCAAGTAAGATGTGATTATAGTGAAAAGCAGTGGGTGATGCAATAATAACCGCGTCAATACTAGCGTCCTGCACCATTTCTTCATAGGTTTCAAAATGAAACGCTACTCCATTTTCTTTCAGGAAAGCTTGGTGTTTAGGCTTTACGGGACTGGCGGCTAATACTTGAGCTTCGGGGCAATAACGTTGGACATTGGACAGGTGTATTTTACCAATCCTTCCCAAGCCTACTATACCAAAATTGATCATTCCTTATGAAACGTTTCTGCCTGTTTATTGTCCTAAAATAATAATTTTTCTGGAAGATATTTGGCAATTAAATCCTCATAATAAGGTTTTAAGGCTTTGACATCTGGCGGGACAGGTGCCTTAGAATACAAATCATAGGGGTTGAAAAGATTAACCCATTTAAAGTATTCTCTGTCTTGATCATTCATCAGGTGGTCATAGGCATTCTCACGGTGCTGTGCGTAAAAAGAATGATAACGAATCATATAGAGGGCAGGTTTGGGTAGGTAATCTTTAACGATTTGATAGAGATATTCATCGTGACCCCAACTCATTTTAACTTGATTTAATCCACAGTTTTGGGTATATACTCCCAATAGTGTACTGAACCTTTCGTCATTATAATCTGAATTGGAACTGAAGAATTCAGGATGGACTATCTTTTCTGAAAAACGACAACCTACGGGGAAGGTGTCGCCCACAACGGCCCACTGAGGCTCTCCAAAAAGACACAATACTTTCCCCAGATCATGTAGCAGTCCAGTGAGAACAAACCAATCGGGATGCCCGTCTTGACGAATGGCCTCGGAGGTTTGCAAAAGGTGTTGCAATTGATCCAACTCAATGTCTGGATCACTATCGTCTACTAAGGTATTGAGGTAATCCAAGGCTTCCCAAATGGACATCTCACGTTTGTTAAAAGCAAGAAAATCTTTTTCTTTTGCTTGAACAAAATCATATGTTTGATATTCGTGATTTAGCTTATAAAATTCTCTTACTGTACTATCACGATCAGAATCTACATAGTTTCTAAACTCCTCCTTTTCTTTAGACGTTTTTGGTTCAGGATACCTTTTTAGCAGATCATCTTCCCACTTATCCATACTTGAAAGTGGTGAAGGGTTTGGTCTTTTCATAATGACTAATTTAAGTTTATTTCACTAGGAAATTGTTTTTCTAAATGTTAAAAATAGGTAAAACTGTTTATTATTATTTGTATATACAACAATTGTATATATATTTGATTAAAATTTCTTATGAAGAATCCAAGACCTTCTTGCGGATGTGGCCATACTCAGAATCCAGATGGATATTGTGATGGTTCACACGTAAACCGTTAAGCTGAAAAATTCTTATTTAAAAGTCCTTCCAATTAAATAGGGTTTTTTATACACCATCGCAATGTATATTTTATTGGGTTATAGAAATTACTCAGAATTTTCCTCTTCTACCTTTGGTGTATTTGAGGTTGTACCAAAAATAAATCTCATAAAAATCTCATGAGCTTTAAGACTTATTCCAGATAATTGATCACTGCCATAGGTGTCATAAGCATACCCAAGTCTAAGGTTTTCGTTAATATTTAAAATAGCTTGTGAGGAAAAAATAGATCCAGTTCTTAAAGAAAAACCAAGCTCAAAAAGATTTGAATAACTTCCTTTTATTCCTACATCAGTAACAGCACCAATACCTTTTGTTTTTCTAAACATCAAATTTGGTTTCAATGCAAAATTGTCATTAAAAGAAAACACATACTCCCCTGCTATATAGGTGTGTACTCTATCCCTTGACTGAATTTGCATTTCTCCATCACGTTTTGAGTTAAATAATCTAGGCATAGACCCCGATATCCAAAAATCACTGATTTGATACAAAAATCCTACTCCAAGGTTTGGGTTAAAACTACTCAAAGAGCTTTTTAAAGGGTCTATTTTACTATTGTATCCTACTAACTGTGTAGGATCTGAACTGTAGGAATTACCTCCAGCTTTAATTCCTAAATATAAAGCTGAGGACCCAGAAAGTGTTAAACGATAGGAGAAGTCTGCAGTAAGTGTAGTTTGGTTTTCTATGAAAATTTTGTCAGATATAACAGATATTCCAAGACCTACATTTTTCCCACTAGCAGCACTGTAAGAAAATGCAGTGGTCTTTGGACTACTTTTAGTCTCACTCCACTGATTCCTTGAAGATAACGATATCACGTGCTTACCCTCAGCTCCAGAGAACGCTGGGTTAACCAATGACATGTTATATCTGAATAGTGACAAATAGGAATCCTGCTGAGAGATTACAGAAATTGGTAAAAGTGTTATAAGGATGAAAATATGTTTCATTGCCCTATCGACTTAGATACAACCAACCTTGATAGTCTGGATTTCCATTATTATTAAAGTCAACTAAATAATAGTAGCTTCCTTCAGGGAGTGACTCACCATTAAAATCCCCTTCCCAGTTGTTTTGATAATTACGTTGATTTAAAACTAGCTGGCCAGATCTGGAATAAATCCATACTTGATTCTCTGGATAACGAATAAATGACTCGTCGGCCCATTGATCATTGAAACCATCTCCATTAGGTGATAAAAAGTCTGTTATTGTTAAACCAATTGCAGCGAAGTTTTCACAAATACTTACAGGATCATTAGGGTTGGTATCGCAACCCACCTCGTCAATATTTGTAAACCCATCACCATCAGTATCATTATAAGGATTACAGTTTTCTGCATCCTGCTGATCAATTACTCCGTCTTGATCACAATCCAGTACATTAGAATCATATGCGTCAAATAAACCATCATTATCTGCATCGTCATCACTTGGATCTCCATTTAAATTTTGATCTTCGTCTATCGACTGCCTTCCATCTCCGTCGTCGTCTGTATCGAGATAATTAGGAATACCATCCCCATCTAAATCAACTAATCTTGACTGAAAATCTTCAGGTTCTTGATCTACCTCTAGATGTGTTAATATTCCGTCCCCATCATCGTCTGGATCCAGATAATCGGGTATACCGTCAAAATCAGAATCTCGATAACTACTCTGATTACCTATTTCAATTGAAGTAGGCACGCCATCATTATCATCATCAAAATCTATATAATCATAAATTCCATCTAAATCAGAGTCTACTGAGTCATCAGGGTTTCCGTCGAAATTAGGATCTGTTCCCTCTTGTACAGTTAAAATTCCATCCCCATCATCATCATCGTCAATATAATCAGGTAGACCGTCCCCATCAGTATCTTGCGCATCCTCAGCCCTTTTATTCCCATTTGGATCAGGGTTTTCATACTGAGTGAATATACCATCATTTTCATCATCAGGGTCTAGAGAATCTACTATTCCATCTCCATCAAAATCATCAGATCTTCGTCTAGAGGATCCCCTAGCTGAAAAGCCGAAGGATGATCTTGCTTCAAACTCACTGAAAATTCCATCTCCATCATCATCTGGATCAATTGAATTAACCCTTCCGTCTGCATCGGTATCAGATTGTATTATATCTGGATCAACTTCCTCTAAAGGAACCTGGTTGGTCCTTAAACTAGCAACGTCTAAAGAGGTGCTATCTGTCGATGAACTAGCAGTATCTGAATAGGTTACATTCAAAGGAACACTTGGCATGGGGACATTTAAATCTCCTAGATCAGTATTAACATAGCCTATTACTACCTCATAAACTCCATCTTTATTATGGTCTTGTGGGTTGTCCGGATCAGGCGGATCAATAAAGGCCAATATTCCCTCAGAGTCATCTTCCTGTTCTTCTTGCTCAGGATCCTGACTCCTACTAATCTTAGATCGCTGTGAAGCATTTTGATAATCTTGTTTAGATCCCGGCTCTCCGGATTTAACAGTGAATAAATGTGCATCAGCTCCTCCAGAAATTTTCTTTCTTATTTTCCATTTACCGACTCCTCTAAATGGATTGGATAATCCACCTCGATTGTCTTGCTCAAGCGTATCGGTAGCGGTAGTGCTTTTTGAAAAGGATATATCTAGTGGTTGAAAGAGAGCAATAAATTGTAATTCTGTAAAATCAGCTACCCCATCATTATCATCATCTAGATCTGAATTGTTTCCTACTCCATCTCCATCAATATCGTTTACCTCGGATGCATCTGTTGGGAAATTGTCTATAAGGTCTAATACTCCATCATTGTCATCGTCTGTGTCGGTATTATTTCCAATACCATCAAAATCAGTATCAGTGTCTTCATCAGCATTGAGTGGGAAATCGTCCTCACCATCAATGATTTGATCTCCGTCTGAATCATTATTAAGAGGATTAGTGGTTAGACGAATTTCTGCTCCATCTGTAAGACCATCCTGATCTGAGTCAGCTACTAAAGAGTTCGTGCCATATTTAATTTCTGTTGAGTCCGATAGTCCATCATTATCATCATCTAGATCATCATCATCTCCTATACCATCTCCATCGGTATCTATGTTTTCATAAGGATCAAGGGGGAATGCATCTTGTCCGTCTGGTATTCCATCACCATCAGAGTCACTACTGTTAGGATCCGTTGACATGGCCAGTTCATCTCCGTCACTTAAACCATCACCATCACTATCAATGCTGTTAGGATTAGAGTTTAATTTGATCTCCTCTCCATCAGAGACTCCATCTCCATCGGTATCTGGATTAAATGGATCTGTATTCTGTATAGCTTCTTGCTCATCCGAAAGCCCATCATTATCGTCATCAGGATCTTCCTCATCCTTTATTCCGTCCTTATCATTATCATTGCTTCCCTGAGCGTCAAGCGGCAGCTGATCTTCCCCGTCTATAGATCCGTCTCCATCAGTATCTGGATTTAGTGGATCAGTTTTTATCTCAAGCTCCTCTCCATCCTCTAGTCCGTCCCCATCGGTATCTGGATTAAGTGGATCTGTATTCAATTCTTTTTCCTCAAAGTCTCCAACTCCATCTGCATCAGTATCCGCACTTTTTGGATCTGTACCTTCTGCTGTTTCAATTGCATCCTCAATACCATCCCCGTCATCGTCTGTATCTGAATTATCTCCTATACCATCTGAATCAGTATCTACTGTTTCAGTTGGGTCTAATGGAAGATCATCTTCACTATCATTTTTCCCATCATCGTCACTATCAACATCTCTTGGATTAGTTCCTCGAGCCAATTCCTCTCCATCAGTAGATCCATCTCCATCGGTATCAGGATTCTCAGGGTTGGTTCTGATCTCTTTTTCTTTTTGATCAGAAACGCCATCACGATCAGAATCAACAGAAATATTTGGATCCAGTGGGAAGTCATCACTTCCGTCGGGGGATCCATCGCCGTCACTGTCAGGGTTTAAAGGATCTGTATTGGCTTGAACCTCATCACCGTCTTTTAACCCATCTCCATCAGTATCTGCTTTTAGTGGATCTGTTCCAAGACTTATTTCTTCTTCATCAGCAATATCATCATTGTCATCATCCTTATCGGATATATCGCCTATTCCATCTTTATCGGTATCTATCGATTCCTTATCATCCAGTGGGAAGTTATCATCTTTATCAACAACTCCATCACCATCGGTGTCTGGATTAAGAGGATCTGTTCTTCTATTTACTTCCTGACCGTCACTCAGACCATCCTCATCACTATCAGGGTTAAATGGATTGGTTCCGATTGTTTTCTCATCCTGGTCAGAGACCCCATCATTATCATCGTCTTCATCCTGCTGGTCTCCGATTCCATCACCATCATTATCCCTACTTTCTCCTGCATTAAGTGGAAGCTGATCAGCCCCGTCCTTAATTCCATCACCATCGGTGTCTGGATTATTAGGATCCGTTTCTTTTAATATCTCCAGACCATCCAAAAGTCCATCGTCGTCTGTGTCAGAGCTTAATGGATTAGATTTATATTCAACTTCTTCACCGTCAGTGAGTACATCACCGTCAGTATCTGGGTTAAGAGGATCTGTCCCTAGTTCAACTTCATCAAAATCACTCAGTCCATCATCATCTGTATCTGGCTTCTCAGGATCTGTTCCTAAGGCTACTTCCTCTGTATCTAATAAACCATCATTATCATCATCGGGATCTTCACCATCGGGTATGCCGTCTCCATCAGCATCATCAGCTCTATTGGGGTCTAATGGGAAGTCGTCTTCTCCGTCCACAATACCATCCCCATCACTATCGGGGTTTAGTGGATCAGTTTCTAATTTGGCTTCATCTCCATCATTAGAGCCATCCCCGTCTGTGTCGGGATTAAGTGGATCAGTACCGTTTATAATCTCTTCAGTGTCCAGCGAACCATCATTATCATCATCAGGGTCTTTGTTATCACCAATTCCATCACCATCACTGTCAAAATCCTCATCTGCATTATTGGGAAGTTTATCTTCGCCATCGGCAACTCCATCACCATCAGTGTCTGGATTAAGTGGGTCAGTTCCTATGTCATTCTCAACATTATCGTTTAAACCATCTTTATCCGTGTCTGGACTCCTTGGATCTGTTCCTAGGGTAACTTCTTCAAAATCGGTAAGCCCATCACCATCACTGTCAGCATTTTTAGGATCTGTTTTTCTAGAAAGCTCCTCAATATCCGAAACACCATCATTGTCATCATCTCGATCATAAACATCTCCTAGACCATCCTTGTCTGAATCAACATATTCAAATGGATCTGTTGGGAAGTGGTCAACAGGATCAATGGTTCCATCTCCATCGGTATCAGTATTATTGGGATCTGTTTTTAATTGAAGTTCAAAACCATCATTTAGCCCGTCACCATCAGTATCTGGATTATATGGATCAGTACCAATTGCATACTCAAAAGTATCATCCACATTATCGTTATCATCATCTGGATCTATATCATCAGGCAGTCCGTCACGATCAAAATCTGCGATTTCAAAAGGAGAAAATGGATTTGTATCATCGCCATCTAGAAGACCATCGCCGTCGGTATCGGGATTAAGTGGGTCGGTGCCTATAGAGATTTCTACACCATCACTAAGACCATCCCCATCCGTATCTAGATTAAGCGGATTGGTACCGTAGATTTTTTCCTCTTTATCTAAAAGCTTATCGTTATCATCGTCAAGATCAGTATTGTCTCCTATACCATCCTTATCGCTGTCTTTACTCTCTTTAGGGTCAAGAGGGAAAGGATCTTCAAAATCATTTATACTATCACCATCGGTATCTATAACAAGTGGCTTGGTTCCTATCTCAAACTCCTCAAGATCAGTTAGTCCGTCAAAATCAGTGTCAGGTAATAGTGGATTACTGCCAAATTTAATCTCCTCTTCGTCTTTAAGACCGTCGTTATCATCATCAGGGTCTACACTGTCCAAAAGCCCATCGCCGTCTGTGTCAATAATTACAAACTCAATAAAATCTGAAATTGTAATGCTAATGGTTTGGGAGGTTGAATTCCCAGCCGCATTTGATAAAATAATATCTATTACATAAACATTATCCTTATTCGAATCAAGAGGCGTTTCAAAATCAGCAGGTTTAGTAAACTCTATAAATGCTATATATGGTGAAGCGAGCGAGGTAGACTTTGGAACTGAGAATAAAGCTGCATCCTCTCCCTCTAACCTTATTGACGCCTCTTTAGAGGCAGTAATTGTTGCAACAGAAGTTTTATTTTCCTGAGCTGTAAAAGTTGTTGTTCCAGTATATAGAGGAGCTGCTCCATCATCGATAGTAATAGTTATACTTTCACTTCCTGCAAACGGTCGAGATTGAACATCAACTGCAACGAATGATACAAAATATTTTCCAGGAGAAAATCCAGAGGTGTTTAGTTGGTGTGTATAAATTTTATTGCTCGAACCTTGATTTGTAGTGAATGTTGATGTAGTTGCATTTAAACCACCAGTTGTAATTTTAATAGAAGGAGTTCCCTGCATTGCCTCTGAGAAATTTGCTGTAATAGAGAAAACTGTTCCGGGGTATACAACATTATCATCATCACTAGTTGCAATTATCACTGTAGCTATAGATGGACAAACTCCCCATTGGGGTAGTTTTGAATTATTTAATTGACTGCCGGTTGAAAAGTCAGCCGGGGCTGAACTAAAGTTAGAAACACACCATTTTTTTACACTATAACTATATGAAGATGCCCCAGAGAACATTCCCTCAAGACCACCGGTAGACGGGGCAGTAGATGATACGTCCCAATCACCAATATTTTGATTGAACGATGTTGCATTTTGGAACATGTATATCATATTCTGAGCAGATGATGAATTCCACTGGCTAAGATCTGCATTAAATGCAGAGGCGTTTCGGAACATATACTGCATCTGAGTGACTTTAGACACATCCCAATTACTTATGTTTTGATTAAATGCACTGTTATTACTAAACATTGCAGACATGTTGGTGACTTTTGCAGTATTCCAGCTTGAAATGTCTTGGTTGAAAGAAGTAAGTTGGAACATCCCAGCCATGTTTGTAACATTTTGGGTATTCCAATTGGATATGTCTTGATCAAAAGCATTAGCTCTTCTGAACATGTCTTGCATAGAAGTGACATTTGAAACATTCCAATTTCCAATGTTTTGATTAAACGAAGTAGCTTGATAAAACATCTCAGCAATGCTTGTAACACTCGATGTATCCCATGATCCAATATTTTGATTAAACGAACTATTGTTATAAAACATCTCAGCCATGTTTGTAACACTTGAGGTATCCCATGATCCAATATTTTGATTAAATGAACTTGCGCCTTTAAACATGCGATACATTGAAGTTACTCTTGAGGTGTCCCAGTTATTTATGGTATTGACACCTCCGTTATTAAATACATTAGCCCCAAGAAACATATCGTTCATATTATTTACACTTGAAGTGTCCCAAGAACCTATGTTTTTATTAAATGAACTTGCGCCTTTAAAAATTCCATACATGGTAGTTACGTTAGAAATATCCCAAAATCCAATGTCATAGTTAAAAGAAGTATTATTATCAAAAAGTTCACTCATGTTAGTAACAAGAGTAGTAGCCAAGTTGTAATTGCTTGCGGCAATCTGACCAGCTATAGTGGAATTATTAACGGCAGTATAAACAGTACCACTTACCATACCCGTTTCTCCTGCGCTACATCCAGAACATTTAATAGTGAACCCGTTAGAATCTAGATAGAAAGTTGGACTTACAGTAAAGACAATATTATCTGAACCTACATAAGCATTGCCAAGAATATCTGTACCATTAACGGTTACAGTGTAATTACCCGGGGCTAGTGTTGGACTAGAGGTATTCCAATTGTAGGTGTATGAATTTGTAGCACTAATCTGTGTCATTTTTACTTGAGTTACCACGCCAGAAATTGAAACCGTTGGGGTATCAGTCATAGACTTTGAGAAACCAGCAGTTATTGTTACTGTTTGAGTGGGTGATAAAGTTGTAGAAATTATATTATCAGCATCTGAATCCGTTAAGATTACACTCGGGGCTGAGGTGTCTAAAGTAAAGGTAATACTACTTGTTCCGGCATAATTATTCCCAGCTTTATCTTGACCAGAAACAGTTACACTAAGGTTTGCGTCAGAGGGAAGTGAGGGGCTGTCTACATCCCAGCTATATACAAATGAATTTGGACCCGATGTAAAGTTTTTATTTATCTCATCCAGGGTTAATGCAGTATTATAAGCTTGGAATTTTGATAAGTTCATATCGGCAAAATTATCTGAATCCGAACTTCTTGTGTTACCTCCTAGATAAAAAGAACCTGGGTTTGAATAGGATCGATTTGCTACAGTTCTATTTATAACTTGAACTCCATTAAAATACAACTTAGCAGATGTTCCATTTTTAACAAACGCGATATTGTACCAATTTCCACTTGTTAAAGCTTGAGAAGATGTTGGGTCATCTACGCCACTTTGGCCCCCTCCATCCATATAAAATTTAATCCTTCCATCTGGTTTAAGTCTCAATTGAAATTGATTTGCGAATATAGAAGCAGATCTATTGAAACTAAAAAAGCGATCCGGATCAGATCCTGGAATTGAGTTAAACTTTATTCTGAAGAGAAAAGTAAAATTAGTGCCCGAGATACCATTTGTTATGTTGGGGTAGTTAACAGGCTTTATGTTATCATTAACTCCGTCAAATGAATAGTAATTTTCCGCTGTGCTTTGAACTAATTGGGTTCCATTAGTTAGTGTAAAGTCGTTCCCATTAGTCCCCTTATCTTTTATAACATTTCCAATTGTTGAATTTGGGAAATTGGCATCTAAAATTATAAATGCTCTACTATCTATATCATAATTAGTAGACATGGGGGCATTATTTACTGATGTTCCAGAGATAGAAATTGTTGGTGATCCAGTCATCGCCTCACTAAATAAGGCAGTAATAGTAACAACATCTGTTTTACCTAGTAAGTTATCATCATCAGAATCACCAAGAATTACTGAAGGTAATGTTGAATCGAATATAATTGTAACACTTTCTGTGCCAGCATAATCATTCCCTGCTAGATCAGTTCCAGTTACTGATACTGTGAATGTTCCCTCGCTTATTCCTGAAGTACTCCAAGAGTAAGTAAATGTTGTGCTACTAGTTGCAGTAAGGACTACATTACTAACTGCAGAAC
>Ga0102855_1000560_pt1 | contig 12009 bp, 21 predicted proteins | sample Colrivmet1370B02_FD_78450 | JGI IMG/M metagenome (GOLD analysis project Ga0102855, IMG submission 78450) | Estuarine microbial communities from the Columbia River estuary - metaG 1370B-02 | ecosystem: Environmental > Aquatic > Marine > Intertidal zone > Estuary | place: USA: Columbia River...
CGATAATAACGATAATAACGAGTCAATGCCTATGACACCATCTGAACGCCAATCATTATCTGATGAAATCAAGGATATTGTCATACAGGCCGCGCAAGCAGCAGGGTCTGAAAAAGTTCCACCTCAGATTCGTAAGATGCTCCAAGAACTTTTAGAACCTAAAATGGATTGGCCAGAGATTATTCAAACTAGTGTAGAAAGTTCAGTGAAAAATGATTACAGTTGGCAGAAGCGTAATAGAAAAAGTTTCTTTTCTGGTGTATTACTGCCAGGTATGAACAATGATGAAGAAATTGATATATGCATAGCAATTGACACAAGTGGCAGCATTTCAACCAAAATGTTACGAGAGTTTGTATCTGAAATAGCATCTATCATGGATGTGTTTGCTGCATACACACTACGTATTTGGCAATTTGATACAAATACATATGGTTATAAGGAATTTACCCACGATGATGGGAGTGACATTTTAGATTATAAAATTACTGGTGGTGGTGGCACAGACTTCATGTGTAATTGGGAGTTCATGGAAGACCATGATATTGTCCCAGATCAATTCATCGTGTTCACTGATGGTATGCCATATGGCAAATGGGGCATTGAAGAATACTGTGATACTATCTTCTTAATACATGGTGATACGAAGATAACAGCCCCATTTGGAGTCACCGCACACTATGATGCGTGAAAAATTGACATAGTCACGAATCGTGATAAAATTTAACACTAAGTTTGAATAATTAAATGATTTTAATAGGAGAAACACAATGAGTAAAGAAAAATCAGTCGCCACAGGACAGCCGCAAGATGCGGAAATCACAACATCAACACAGGAAGCAGAATCCGAACAACCAAGCCTATCAATCAATGATTTGGCACTTGTTGCTAACATCATTGATCTTGGGCTAAAGCGTGGTGCATTTCATGGACCAGAGGCAAGTCAGGTAGGTTCGATTTATGATAAAGTTTCATCGTTTGTTAAATTTGTAACTGCACAAAATGAAGCGCAACAATCAGCAGAACAAGTTTCAGACTAAAAATTCCATAAGGAGGAATAATGAAAAAACATATAGGTAAAGTAATTAGCACTGGTCGCAAATGCGTTGTAGTGTTCCGAGAAATTTATGATGATACAGGCAAGGTATTAGAAGGAGATCACTGTTTAGTAGTAGAGACAGACTCGTTGTCAGATAATGAGGGCAATGATCTGATGCGCATCACGGACAGTCAGGTAGGACAACAATCAGGTAATTTGTTTGAAGTTTTAAATCGAGAACGGTTCACTGATGGTACTAACGCATTGATTTATCTCGATGCTAAAAAACGATTTAAAAAATATCCTACAAACCAAATCATTATGACTCCAACACCAAACGACACTATTCGATTGGATGTTCTGAACCGTGTCATTGCAATGCAGAAAGCAGGACTGACAGAACAGCAAATTCAAAATGCAATCCAAGATGATAGCGATGGAGCCCCTCGCAAAGAGACAACAGCCCAGATAACTCCTAGCCCGATGCCAGACCTACTTACCGAAGAAGTCGTATCCGATGATACCATCGCGAAAAATCTTCTGGTACAAGCTGAGAGTTTTGAGGCAGAATCTAATCGTCTGCGCGAAGAAGCATATGCACTAGTGCCATCAATGAAACCGAGTAGAGGCCGACCATCCAAAGACAAGGCAGCATTATCTGCTGAAATTTCTGCCAAGGCTAAAAAGAAACAAACTCACTAGGAGGAATAAATGGCCATCAATCGCAGAGATAGGGATTTTTCAAAGATAATCAATGAGGTCGATGTGGTCGATGTCCCAATGCATTACATAAAAAGTATCAAATTTTTCTTTAAGGACGGCACGGCATGTGTGGTTGAAAAAGAACAAATTGATATTGCAGAGAGCATCGAGCAAGTAGTGGATGAAACAGTACCATCAGTAGATGAACTAGCTGACATGCACATTGAGTTGGATTTTGAAGTTATCGAAAATGATGTGACTGGCCAAGTAGCCAATCTATTAGATCGTTCAGATGATGAAGGAAAATCATGAAAGATAATGAAATAAGAAAAGTTATGATTGTTGGGTGTGGGGTAGTCGGGACGACGATCGCAGATAGCATAGATGCTCACGGTCATCGTGTGGCAGTTAGGATAGATCCAAAATTCTTCACTGATACCATTGAAGATCATAGTGATGCACATGCTGCGATTATTTGTCTTCCCACTCCTACATGGTTTGGTGAACAAGATGCCACTTTGATATTTGAAACGGTAATCAGGATTTTAAAATGTAATCCAAAGATGCCAATCATGATTAAAAGCACAGTGCTACCAGACGTACTGTCACTACTACCACCACAGGTTGTTTATTCTCCAGAATTCTTACGTGAAGCGCATGCATTCGAAGATTTTGAAAATCAACCAGTTTTTATTATTGGAACCGACATTGAGGGTAGCGCGGATGTATGGCATGATATATTCTATTATTTACATTGTGATTTTGAATATACGGACAGAGCAACTGCTAGTATGATCAAGTATATGCACAATTCATGGCTAGCGATGAAAGTTGCATTTTTTCACAGTATCAGTAAATTGGACAATATACACCCATCTTTCGATTACAATCGAATGACCAAAATTCTAGGAAAGTTTGATAACATTGGAAAGAGTCATATGGCAATTCCAAATCCAGACAAATTGGGTTATGGTGGAGCATGCTTCCCCAAAGATGTCAATGCATTTACTAACTTTACGGGTAATCCGTTGTTGGCAACATTGAGTGAATTAAACGATCAGTTGTAAAATTAATTGTACTGTACAAAGCCACCTTGTGTGGCTTTTTTTATATAAATACAATATAATATAAGGATGGATAAATGAGAGCAAATGAAATTATTACAGAGGGATTAAGTGATATTGTTTATCATTATACCAATTCCAACAACGCACTTTCAATTTTAAACAATGATGAATTTAAACTAGCACCTACTTTTAAGAATTCAGCAGAAGCGGACATAAACTCTAAAAAGTTATTTTTCTTATCAGTCACCCGTAGCAGAACAGGATCATTTCACGCCACAAGTAACTCTGGTGTGCTATTCACTTTGGATGGTAAAAAACTCGGTCACAATTACAAAGCAAGACCCGTTGATTATTGGGGACCTGCTTTTAGACAGGGTGACAATCATGAAATGGAAGATCGCATACTTTCAAACGACTCGACAATACCAGCATTGAAATACATTAAAGAAATATCTATTATAGAAAAAGATTCTAATTTCGACCGCCCAGAATATTTCTTGTCGTCATTCAATATATACTCTTATGCTAAGAAACACAATATACCAGTGACTATGTATCGTGACAGCAAATCGTGGATTTCTGGTAATAAAAAATTGGCGATGGATTGGGAAGAAATAAAAAAACGAGGTCGCGCTGCAATTGAATCTGAAGGCGAGAACTGGAAGTCTGGCGCAAGACCACACGTTCGTGGTCGCCGTGTCAATCGCAATATAGGCGATATGATAGAACTGTTGAAACTAAAGGATCTTAGCAAAGTTTCAAAATCTGCCAAAGAGTTGGCCGAACGCATATTTCGTAAATCGTACGACAACGAGATCCAAACAGTCATAAACGCAGACATCCATAACCACGCCAGAAGTAAGGAAGTTCAGACATTGGGCAAGGTTATGAAGGAATTAAAAATAACTAGACTTAACGATGTGTTAGAATATATCATTAAGATATATGCCCCACAATTAGAAGCTGCTGAAAAGAAACACTGGATTGCAGTGGCCACAAGAGTGTATGTCGGTGACAAAGGTTTCTATGACGATGTCAACGCTGCAATAGCAGGCACCCGACCGTTTGATAAAGAAAAATATTCCGACAGATCGCATTTACGAAATAATATTAGCAATACTATATACAATTTGGACACAATGGGAACTCTGTCTGATCCGTCGAGCGTAATGCGCAATGGTCGTGTAAATGATGATGCGGTAGGACGAATATTTGACTTTAATTAACAACACCACTCGGAGATTACATGAATTGACCAGAACCAGAAAAATTATAAAATGTGGTGAGTGGTTCAAGTACGAGGACGAGGGTGATGGCGGCATTAATAGATATATTCGTGACAATGAAAATGACATATTAGGATGGCACAATGGTATGTTTACGCGCTTGCCATTGAAGTCGAAGCGACGCCGAGTTGCATTGGATTTGGGTGGCTGTTATGGCATGGCAGCCATTCCCCTGAGTACATTTTTTGATGAAGTGCATTCGTTCGAGATCAATCCAAACATGGAGCCAGTGCTGAGAGCCAATACCGAGCGATTTGAAAACATAAAAGTCCACATGATGGGCGCATCAGATGCGGATGGTGTCCGTTATCTTCATGAAAATCCAACTAGTTCTGGTGGCAGTTACGTGACTCACGGCGATGACACACCACCACGAAATAAAATAGTCGGTGTCGGTGTCACGTCGATAGATTCATTCGATTTTCAAAACGTTGATTTTATTAAATTCGATGTGGAGGGTCATGAGTTGGAGGCCATCAATGGTGCAATTAATACGATACGTAGGTACAGGCCAATGTTAGTTGTCGAGATGCATCCGAGGTCACCAACCTTTTCTTATGTTCTCATGCTGTTAATGTTGGAAAACTATGTGTTGATTGAAAAATGCCGTGGCGGGGATTATGTGTTTCTGCATCGTTATAGTGGTGATGTGGAGAGTTATTGGACGACCGATTTAATTGGATTTCCACAATGGATGCCAAAGTGAACTCTGCTATAATATTTGACTTTAATTAACAACACTGTTAGACTTCTATAATACACTACGAGATTATCAATATGCATGACGATGACGAATTAATTTCAATATTGGCAAACAATGCCGCTTCTCATACTTATACGGCCGCGGATGGTACTATATTGGGTACTGGTACTATAGTAGACACTATAGCAGACACCACTTGGACAGGTACTGTCATACGTTCCCCCGGTACCATGGATTTGCCAGATGGAGAATATACCATCAGCGTGAAGGATGGAGTTATACACAGTGAAACAAAACCTGCCGTAATTTCAACCACGACAGATTTTGTCAAGTGGTATAGTTATGGAAATCACACGACGTTTGATGAATGGTGCAACAAGCACATAATCCCAAAAGACGAGCGAGTATTATTAAAGTTACAATACGATACCATACCAAATAACACTTGACATCACACACACAATCATTATAATTGACACGTAAATTAACGAGGTGTATTCAACATGAACTATAAATTACCAGTAATATACAGCAGGATCCCCCCAGATAAAAAACGTGCTGTGAGGGAACAGTATATTAAGGAACAAGGTGGGCTGTGTTTCTGGTGTCAGAGCAGCCTGTATTTGAAACCACCATCGGAAATTACAAGTCTGCCAATCAATGAGAGTTTATTCCCACCTAAGTTTTTTGAGTCTGACGCGCACCTCCAACATGATCACAACACTGGTTTGACTGAGGGTGTAGTACATGCATATTGCAACGCCGTGATGTGGCAATTTCACAATCGATGAAACATTTTATTTTTCAGTGGGAAGTATGGGCACAAGTATTAGAAGTTGAAAAACTTGGCGGTGACATTGTTAGGATAGGCACATTGTATGTTGAGTATTATGCTCGGCATCAATTACATTCGAATGGAGAATAACATGGAACGAGTAGACAACAGTGGTATTCGGCCAACATATCATTACAATGCCAGAATAAATAATAAAGAACAGAATGGAGAATAAAATGACAAATTTCGAGAAGGAATTATTTTCAGTCAATCCGCCACATATTATGTATGCTGGTATGCATATACACAGTATCAGTAATCATAAAGAACGAACAAACATTATAAAATTCCTGATCAACAATTTCACTGTTGAAAATTTCCTTGATGCACGAGAAAAATACAATAGTGTGCGGGATTTATTACGGGATGCAGGATACCTATCTGTACGATCATTTGACCTACTAAAAGATGCAGGATACCCAACAACTACTGAAGGTTGGAAGGAATACAGCCAAGACAAAATTGAAGGCAGTAATCGGGATATTAATTTTTAAAGGAGACATGAAATGAAAGATAAATTAACTAAAGTATTTAACCATCCTATTTCAAACAGAATTAGAATTTCTATTTGGTTATTTTGTTTGGCAGTTGTCACACTATTTGGTTCAACGGAATCCATGGCGGTTGCCAAAGCATATTTTGATATGAAAAAGTCTCTGTAACCATTAATATACAGGGAATTACAAAATGTAATTTTTTATATTTCCATAACTCGTTTTCGTATGTTACTATAGGTAACACAATGCTAAATACAGCGAATTGAAACTACGGAGACCCCATCAATGAGAAAATTAAAATTATTAGCCCGCAAGATGCAGGCAGCAGTAACAACAAGAAATGAAAGACGAAGATTAGTTAAAAGTGTGGCTCACTTAGATGATCGTATGTTAAACGATATCGGAATCACGCCAAAATCAGAAGTATACCAGATCGTTGCCCGCAAATGGCCACATCTGTACTAAAATTAAACCAAACGAAAAGGAAATACCATGAAATCTAAAATTAAACCAAACGAAAAGGAAATATCATGAAATCATCAAATTATATCTTCACTAGTGAAAGTGTGAGTGAGGGCCACCCAGACAAAGTAGCAGATCAGATTTCTGATGCACTGCTAGATGCTGGATTGCGGCATGGCGATGAAACCACTAGAGTTGCAATCGAAACCTTGGTCACTACCAATCGAGTTATCATCGCGGGCGAGGTTAAGAATTTCAATCTTACCAATCGTGAAATCACTATGATCATTCGCGAAAAAATTGCTGAAATCGGATATGAACAAGCTGGATTTCATTGGAAGGAACTTGAAATTACCAATCTCCTACACGCACAGAGTGGTGACATTGGTTTAGGAACTGATGATTTCGGAGCAGGTGATCAAGGATTAATGTTTGGATATGCATGCAATGATAACGAAGATTATCTTCCTGCACCAATCTATTATGCCCACGCGATTTTAAAACTACTGAAAGAGCAACGAGGACTTCATCCGACAATACTTGGACCAGATGCAAAATGTCAGGTCAGTGTCGAATACCGTGGTGGCAAGGTAAAACGCATCGATCAAATTGTTATTAGCACTCAACATGGTTTTAACCAACTTTCTGCGGCAGCATTGATAGCAAGAGAATGTGCAGAGACTGTATTAGGTGATTTGGTTGATAATGACACAATTTGGCATATTAATCCAACAGGCCGTTTTGAAATTGGTGGACCAGATGGTGATGCAGGTGTTACTGGTCGTAAGATTATTGTTGATACATACGGTGGATATGCCCCACATGGTGGTGGTGCATTTTCTGGAAAAGATCCAACGAAAGTAGATCGTTCAGCAGCATATATGGCTAGATGGTTAGCCAAAAATGTGGTAGCTGATGATATGGCTGACTGGTGTCAAATTCAATTAAGTTATGCAATCGGTGTCAAAGAACCTACTAGCATACTGGTAGAGAGTAATGGACACAATGCATCAATTTTGAAATTTATTGAACAGAATATTGATCTCACGCCAAAAGGAATCATTGATCGCTTTGATCTTTTCAAATTTAACGAATATAGTAAAAATTGCGTATATGGACACTTTGGCAATAAAGATGTACCATGGGAGCGCACAGGTTGGGACTTAAAATAAAAAGGATGATATGTCAAAATTTTTAGAAAGACTGGGAGCAGGATTATTTGGATTCTGTCTCTCAAAAATTTTAGCGGCTCCCCGTGCATCGTATCGCATATTGACGTTGTCGGTGCGAAAAACTACCACAGACCCGTTGCCGCCCGTCAAGGCATCTGATATTCGCCGATGAATACAAAACCAACATTAATACTTGGCATCGGCCCACCCAAAACTGGAACTAGTTGGCTATTTCGGGAACTATCATCGCATCCCGATATCACCCCTTCCAGAATGAAAGAAACTAATATTTTGAATTTGTGTGGCTATAAAAAAGATATAACCATTAAAAAATATTTACAGCGACTGCAGCAAGAAGATAACCCCATAGAATCTGCACATGTTGGTATCGCGGGCGGCGCATTCAAAATAGAAGAGTTTCAAGGATATGCAGAGTATATGTACGGCCTGACAGTTCACGGTAACACACGAGTCTGTGAAATCTCCACGGAGTATTGCATGCTTTCTCGTGACCAATTAGAGAACATCAACTCACACCTATCCAAATACTTCGATATAAAAATAATTTCATGGTTGCGAGACCCTGTCGAGCGGTTGATGTCTCATGCCAATATGAATGCAAAAAACACAGGAAGCGACATATCTGAAATGTTATCAAGTAAACGATTGATTCCATTCAGTATGTATGATATATTCATACCAACATTTCAATCTGTGTTCGGTCACGAAAACGTTCATGTGGATTTTTTCGAAGGCGCCACTAATCAGTGTGGGTTTGACCGAGTGTGTGATTTTTTAAATGTCCCACATCATGGTTGTGATAGAACGGCGGTAAATATTGGCGATGCGGGTCATTTCCTGTCAGATGAAATAATAAATACCTTGAGGGTAGATATGAAATCTACGTACGACTGGGCAATGAAAGAATATTATTCACTGTCCACACTGTGGAAGTATTCCGCGAATAAATAAAGGCAACGACTTAACAAAGGATAACATGTCAAAATTTTTAGAAAGACTGGGAGCAGGATTATTTGGATTCTGTATCTCAGTTGGATTAATATATTTTATAACGACAATGAACGTATTGTTTTCTTAAACTAAACTAGAGGCCGAAACAATGGCACTATCGAGTATGTTTGGCATCGCCAATGACGCACTATATAAAGATAACATTCATTATAACACACACTATCAATCTTCAGATGGGTGGGTATACTTGGGTGACATTGATTTGGTTGACCTATATTTACAGGTGGTTGATAATATCCCAACTAGAATTGTCATTATACATTCTAACAAACTTTGGGATTATTCAACCCCGTCAATTGCATTTGTGTTGATAGCAGACACCGACAATCCGCGATTTCAAGAAATCAAACATCGAATCGAACTCTACATAGGTTCGGTTCGAGATGATTACTACGAATGGTTCACAACTTGGAGTAAAGAATATGGATTTAATTGGTCTTAAAATAGAACTAACTGAGGTTTATGGCGTTACAGAACAGTCTGCCGAATTAGTTCTACAACGATTGGAAGAAGATAGTTACGAAGAAGCGTGCTACACACTCGAAAGTATTGGCATTAAATTTAAAAAAGCACAAAAAATCATCGGAGCATTTATATGAGTTTGCGCAGCCCGTTCATTGACAACATCTATTTGCAAGTGTTGGCTGATGTCTATTACTCTGGCACCAACACTGACGATCGGACGTCTGTGGGTTCGTCCAGACAACTTTTCGGAGCTGACATCATGTTTGATACTCATGGTGAACGAGCGCCGTTCATACAGTCTAGGACGTTCTCACCACGCATTGCATTCGAAGAATGGAAATGGATGATGTCTGGTAGTACCGATTCAAAAATACTAGAAGAAAAGAATATCAACATTTGGAAAGGTAATACATCACGAGAATTTCTAGATAGCAGGGGATTATCGTACTTGCCAGAGGGTGACATCGGATTATCGTATGGATATCAGTTCAGAAAGTTCGGTGGAGTTGTTGACCAAGTCAAAGAAACTCTATATAATCTCAAAACAGATCCGAACAGTAGACGCCACGTTATTTCGATCTGGAATCCAACGGACATTGATGATGCACCACTTGCACCATGTGCATTTTTATATGAGTTTTCGGTGATTGACGGTAAGTTAAACATTCATCAACACATGCGATCTGCTGATGTGTTGTTCGGTGTTCCATATAATTTGGCGTTCTCGACATATTGGCTTTACACGTTTGCTGAGATTCTAGGGATGGAAACTGGTAAAATCTGGCTAACGATGACAAATGCGCACATTTATGAAAATCAACTATCAACTGTGAAGGAGATGCTCGACAACGTTCATGTTCAAAGAACAATACCAACTATCAAGTTATCAGAGAACGCATCGGAAATGTTGGTAGATGTAGATGATATTCAGCAACTAGAGCCTTCTGATTTTTTGATTGGCGGATTCGTCAAGGGACCAAAAATCGGCAATGCTACAATGGCAATTTAAAATAGACAAGTGTCACTGAGTGGCACGACTAATTCATACAAGGAAATACATAATATGGCACATCCTATCACTAAAGAGTTAGCACAGCAGTTGTTCACCGATTTGCGAACTGATGCACAAAATCGAGCCGCAGAGGTTGGCAGAGATTTACTGATGTTTAAAAATGACACGAATGTAAAGTATGTTACTGAGCAAGAAGAAACTATTCGAGAATTGCACTTATTATCGATTGAAATCTTAGAAATGATCGAAGATGATAAATACGACAAGAAACGAGTGAATGAAATCAGAGATTATATTGGGAAAGATAGTATTCCCAAAACAAATCTAGGATCATAATATGGAGATTACGATGGAGAAGCCAGACAAGTCACGAAACTACATTGCGAAACATGCTAATGCGTTTAATCGTGCAGCCACCCATCGTGATCGCAAAAATGATTACACTCGCAAAGGAAAGTTTCGTGTGAAATTCAATGGGTAGAATATGGGCGGCATTCATTGTCGCTTTGTTCATTTCTATTCCAATTGCATCAGAAACGCTTATCCGTATTGGTATAGCGACCACACACATTCCGTATGATGATTTTTCATCCGATGATTGGAATAATCACAACGAACTATTTGGTATTTCAATTGATAATATTGAGTTTGGGACGATGGTCAATTCGTACTACACTCGTTCATATTATCTAGCATACAAAACCCCACATCTCCCTTTCATATTAGGAGTAGTTTCTGGGTACAGTTTCAACTGCATAAGTTACAATTTTACCTACAAGTGTAACACCAAAGACTTATTCCCATTGATAGCACTATACTATGACGTCACCGATGTTCTTTCTATTGTTGTCGTTGGCAATGCTATATCCGCAGTCGTATCATTTTAAATTTAAGTTGCATTTTCTGTGCAAATGCTTTAGAATGTATTAAATCAAAAGAGAATATTATCATGAACTTCACTATCTATTATATTATTGAAAAAATCAAAGATTTCTTTAAAAAATTCAAGAGATCATAAATAACTGTATACTTAATGGGGGTTAAATTGGCAACATACACATATAATTGCAAGGGCTGTAATGCAGCAGAAATAGAAATAAAGAAAGGCATGAATGATCCAAATCCATTATGTCCAGAATGCAAAGAAGACACACTGGTTATGCAGTTGGAACGACCTGTATTTGTTAGAAAAGGTAGAGGTTGGGATCCTAAAACAGGTTCGTAGACCATACTTAAAGGGAAGGATATCAAGATGGGAGCAAGACGAAAGTTCGGCAAAATGGCACAGATGAAATTTGATTATGATCATATTAGAAATGAGATTGCTAATAGTAGTCATTCATCATCTGTGTACGTTGGTGCAGACTCACAGGTGACAAAAGGATACAAACGTGGAGAATGGGTGGCACATTATGTTACTACTATTATTCTGCACAAGGATACCAAGCATGGTGGTGTTATTTTCAAACAAGTCGAAACCCTACCATATTATGGATCATTACGTAGTCGCCTGATGGCCGAAGTTGGCTATGCAGTGAGTGCCGCCCTCGAATTGGTTGACGTAATCGATGACCGACCGTTTGAAGTGCATCTTGATATCAACTCAAACCCAAACCACAAATCGAATGTTGTCATTAAAGAAGCACTTGGTTATGTTATGGGCACAATGGGATTTGCTGCCAAGATCAAACCAGATGCTTTTGCTGCATCGACCGTAGCAGACAAATTCACAAAATA
>Ga0102855_1000566_pt1 | contig 11869 bp, 7 predicted proteins | sample Colrivmet1370B02_FD_78450 | JGI IMG/M metagenome (GOLD analysis project Ga0102855, IMG submission 78450) | Estuarine microbial communities from the Columbia River estuary - metaG 1370B-02 | ecosystem: Environmental > Aquatic > Marine > Intertidal zone > Estuary | place: USA: Columbia River...
AATTTTGAAGAAGTTTGGACGCAAAATACTATTCGCTTTAATGATTTTAATAAAGAAACTCAGCAAGTTGTAATAGATACAATAAACAATATTGGAGCTTTCAGACAATATAGTTTAAGTGCATCTTTAGGAACTACTATTTATGGAACTGTAAATTTTGGTGAGGATAAAAAAATTCAATCAATACGTCATACCCTTCGCCCTTCGATTAGCTATACAAACCGACCTAGTTTTGAACAATACTACGACACCTATATTGTTGATGCAGATGGAAATACCGCTGAATACACTCGCTACCAGAACAGCTTATTTGGAGTGCCAGGAAAGTCATTGTCAAATAGTATGGGGATTAGTTTAGGAAATAATTTTGAAGCTAAAGTTCGTGATAAAGATTCGACTGCTTCAGGACCAAAAAAAGTAGTTTTATTAAATAATCTAAATATTACTACTTCGCATAATTTTGCAGCAGACTCATTCAGATGGAGTCCTTTAAGAATGAGTACTGGGTTTAGTCTTTTTAAAGGTCAAATGAGTGTTAACACTGGGGGAACTTTTGACCCCTATGCATTAGACGAAAAAAATGTTCGTATAAATACATACAATATAACTAATGGTGGCGGTTTGTTAAGACTTACTAGTGCAAATGTTAATATGAATTATTCTTTTTCTAGCACTCAACTAGGTCGCTCAGGTGATAAAAATAAGCGAGCAGAAGAAGAATCAGCTTCTAGTGGTGGCCGCGAAGATGATCTTTTTGGAAAAGCTGAGGATTTTACTGATCGAAGAATAACAGACACAGAAAATACAGAACCTCCACCTAAATATCCAAGCTATAGGGCTAAAATACCTTGGGATTTAAAATTAGCTTATTCACTTACCTATAATAATTCAAGAAATCAAAAAGAATTTAGCAACAACTCATTAATGTTTTCTGGAAATATTGAACTAACACCTATGTGGAAAGTTGGACTATCTTCTGGATATGATTTTAAAGGTGAAGGATTTACCTACACCCAATTACGTTTTAATCGCGATCTTAAAAGTTGGAGACTAAATTTTAGCTGGGTACCCTTTAGTGATAGAGCATCCTGGAACTTCTTTATAGGTATAAAATCAGGATTATTAAGCGATATAAAATATGAAAAGCAAAGTGAACCAAACCGCTCCTATTGATTTAAAAATTATAGTATCTTTAAATCAACCTAGTTTTTTATGAAAAAAGAAATAATCACAACACTCAATGCTCCAGCACCTATAGGCCCTTATAATCAGGCAATTAAAGTTGGTAACACCCTTTATGTTTCAGGTCAGATCCCAATCAATGCTAAAACAATGGAAATTTTTAATGGTACGATTAAAGAAGAAACTGAATTAGTTATGCTTAATTTAAATGCAGTATTGGAAGCTGCAAGTATGTCCTTTGAACATGTCGTAAAAACAACTATTTTCCTTAGTGATATGGAAAATTTTGGAAAAGTACATAATGTGTATAGAACATCTGATGACAATGATACTGCACCAGCACGTGAGACAGTGGCTGTAAAAACATTACCAAAAAATGTGCGCATTGAAATTTCAATGATTGCAGTTAAATAGAGATTCTTAAGATTTTAGTTCAATTAAATTTTTGTGAAAATTGACCAGCTCATCTATTGGGCGTTGAACAATTATTCCCATTGATAAACCGTGAACTTTTAAGGCTCGCTCAATTTCATTTTTTAAGAAAAATGAAATTGATCCAATAAAGTGAATTGGAATTTCTCTTGCGTCTTCAAATTGAAGTATTTGATGCTTTATAAAACGATCGAGACCTTTTGCAATAATGTCTTGAAAAAGAGGTACTTTTTTATGTTTGATTAAAAATCTTGAAAAGGTCGCTAAATATGTGTTCGGATTTTCTCTCCTATAAATATTTTCCTTCATTGTATCTGGAGAAAGATCGTATTCATTTTCAAATTCCAAGGCTAATCCCTTTGGCATCGTATTGAAATAGTAACTTCTTATTAATTGTTTTCCAAAAAAATTACCACTTGCCTCATCCATCAGAATATATCCTAGGGAAGTTACGCGTTGTTCTATATCTACACCATCAAAATAAGTACAATTAGAACCTGTCCCTAAAATACAAACTATAGATTTTTCATTGGGTTTAGCTGCTGCATATACTGCAGCGTAAGTGTCTTCTTTAATTATAATATCACTATTGGTAAAAATATCCTCAAACACATTGTTTATTCGACGTTGTGGCGAATCAACTCCACAACCTGCACCATAAAAATATAAATGTGTTACTTCTTTTCGATTTTGGTACAAATCGAAATTATTAATTATTCGTTCTCTTAATATAGCACTCGAAAGAACTTGCGGATTAAGTCCAAGAGTTTGAGTTGCAAACAATGTTTCTCCTAATGCATTAACAGCAATCCAATCAGTTTTTGTAGAACCACTATCTACTATTAAAATCATAGAGTAGTAATATTACAAATTATTTATATGCTTAGCCAAATCGATCAGCTTGTTTGAATAACCACATTCATTGTCATACCAAGATATAATTTTAAAGAAACGAGAATTTAATTCCATTCCAGCCCCTGCATCAAAGACTGAGGTCCTTACATCTCCAATAAAATCTTGAGAAACAACTGGTTCATCACAATATCCTAAAATATTTTTCATTTCATTATTTGCAGCGTTACGCATTACCTGTTTAATTTCTTCGTAAGAAGTTTCTTTCTTTAATTTTACCGTTAAATCAACCACAGAAACGTTGGCTGTTGGAACACGAAATGCCATTCCAGTAAGTTTACCCACTAAAGCAGGTATCACTTTAGTCACAGCTTTTGCTGCACCAGTTGAAGCCGGCATAATATTTAGCAATGAACTTCTACCTCCTCTAAAATCTTTACGTGAGGGACCATCAACGGTAAATTGAGTTGCTGTTGTAGCGTGAACAGTGGTCATTAAGCCCTCTTCTATTTCAAAATTATCATTTAATACCTTAGCGATAGGTGCTAAACAATTTGTGGTACATGAGGCATTAGAAACTATCGTATTTGAAGCAGATGCCTCAGAATGATTTACACCCATTACAAACATTGGAGCATCGGGAGAAGGGGCAGAAATAACAACTTTTTTAGCGCCACCATCGAGATGTGATTGTGCTTTTTCTAAGGAAGTGAAAATACCTGTACATTCAGCAACTACATCAGCATCTAGATCTCCCCAACCAATTGCTGAAGGATCTCGCTCTGCACTTATACGAACAGAATGACCATCCACAACAAGATTGTCTCCTTTGACCTCAATAGTACCATCGTAAGTACCATGCACAGAGTCATATTTTAACAAGTAAGCCAAGTGATCAATATCCAACAGGTCGTTTACACCCACAACTGTAACATCATTCTGTTTCATTGCTGAACGAAAAACGAGTCTTCCAATTCGTCCAAATCCGTTAATTCCAATTTTAATTGCCATATTTAAATTATTTATTTTTAAGGGTTGTTATACTGAGAGTATCTCTGATACTCGGATTAAATTTTTATTAATTTTTGTTTTACCTTTTATTGATGATTCTAAAGGAGTTAAAATCATCTGTGAATTATCAATTCCCACCATTACATTAGACACTCCTTTTAAAAGTGATTCAACTGCATGAACTCCCATTCTTGAGGCAAGCACACGATCAAAACAACTAGGTCTTCCCCCACGCTGCATGTGTCCCAAAACAGAAACTCTTACTTCATAATAGGGTAAGTTTTTTTCAACATACTCTGCAATTTCAAAAACATTTTTTCCTGTTTTATCACCTTCTGCAATAACGACTATACTGGATGATTTACCTGTTTTTTCACTTCGCTTTAACGACTCCAACAAACGGTCTAAGCCCATATCTTCTTCGGGGACGAGTATTTCTTCAGCACCTGCTCCAATGCCTGTGTTTAATGCGATATGACCAGCATCCCTACCCATCACCTCCACAAAAAACAAGCGGTTGTGAGAAATAGCTGTATCACGGATTTTATCAATAGCATCAATTACGGTATTTAAAGCTGTATCGAATCCAATAGTATGAGTTGTTCCATAAATATCGTTATCAATAGTACCTGGTATACCAATGACAGGAAAATTAAATTCAGAATGAAAAATCATTGCTCCAGTAAATGATCCATCTCCACCAATAACAATTAGAGCATCAATTTTATGTCTTTTTAAAGTTTCATAGGCTTTTTTTCGCCCCTCAGGAGTTCTAAATTCTAAACATCTTGCTGACTTTAAAATAGTTCCTCCTTTGTTTATGATGTTATTTACACTTCGGGCATTCATAAGCTTAGTGTCATCATCAATTAAGCCTTGATATCCCTTATATATTGCAACACATTCTAGGGAAAAGTAGGACGAAGCTCTAACCACTGAGCGAACAGCTGCATTCATTCCTGGAGCATCTCCACCGGAAGTTAATACTCCAATGCGTTTAATTTTTGTATTCATTATTTATATTTCGTTGCAAATTTAATCAATAATTTTAGAGTGTAACTGAGGAGATTTGATTTTATTTGATTCTATCTATTAAGTATTTAATTTTTTTTTACAAATTCAATTAGGTTAGATTTTTTAGTATTATTTTTTAAAATAATAGAATCGATTTTGGTTTTTTTTTCAGACGATATCTTATAAATCAGTTCTTTAAATGTTTCAAAATCAACATTGTAAGAAATTCCTAATCCCTGGGTATATCCTAATTCATCCCCTATGTATCTAAATTCATTTTCTTTATTGAAAACTTTGGCTCGAAGTGTTCCTTCATCATTTAAAATGAAATCTATTTGAACATTTCCAACGACTAATGTTTGTTCCACCCCCCCAACAGGTACACCAATCTTTCCGTTTAATAAAATTTTATCACTTATTTTTGTTGAAAGGGTGAATCCCAAACGATCTTCGGTTGCAATATCTAATAAAACACTTTTATCACCCTGTAAATAGTCAATTCCAACTTTTAATTTATCATTTTCCTCACCAATTAAATCACTAAAAATATCTGAAGCTTTTTGATATAGATTGTTCGTAATTCCTTCCATAGAAACACTTACTTCATTTATAAAAATACCTTGAGATAATAATGAAAGGGCTTGTAATTGACTCCTTTGCGGGTCTGCCAAGCGATAATTAATTTCAGAAGCTACAATACCACTTGTATTAGGAAAATTAATTTCAAAAACTGGGTTATCAGGCTTCAATAAATTTCCTTCTAGACGAATTAATACTTCCGTAGGTATTTTCTTGTTAAAACCTGGATTATCTAATAATATTGCCGGATTTGCTCCACCAGGAACATCATAAATTGCCTCTAAATTCATTTGCGCCTCTAATGGATTTCCCTCCCATAAAATCGATCCCCCAGATTTTAGATTAAATTTTTTATCAATAAGTCCAAGATTCTTGAAGTTATATATACCATCGAAGGTTATGAAATCACCCCACATATTAAATTTTCCATTAGTATTGATTTCCATAAATAAGTTTCCAGCACCTCTTCCGTTTAAATAACTTCCTGTTTCTTTATCAATAACAATTTCTACTTCCGCCTGATTCGTTACATCTAAATCAAAATTCATTTCTACACCTCTTATTTCCTTTATCATCAATTCTACAGATTTATCAGAGAATACTGTTTTTTTGCTTTTATCAATAAAACTGATAAATGAAGTGTCAGATAAGCCATAATTTTCTACCCAAGGAATTTTAATAGAGGTTCCCAATTGTGTATTACCTTCTAAACTTATTTTAAGATTTTTAGTAGGTCCATCTAGACGTACTTGACCTCCAAGGAAACCTTTTCCAAAAAACAATGCCTCGGGAGTTTGGGTGGTATTTAACAACAACATTCTTTCTGAAGAAATACTCAAATTTGTCTGCCAGTTTTTAAAGTTATTGTGCGAAAATGTGCCATTTAAAATAGCTGATGTTTCTTCTGAAGTATCCTTCATCAAAACATTATTAAACACAAAGAATTGATTATTTAGATCTATATCAGTTTCTTCAATGGTATAATCTAAATTTAAAAATGGAATATGAAAACTTCCTTTTTTAAAGTTTAATGAACCGTTGTGCTTTAATTTATCAATTGCGCCCCAAAGCCTTACTCCCCCATTTACTTTTCCAGAGAATTTTTTTATTGCATCTCTTCCGAAAGGAGATAAAAAAGCTAGATCTAAATCAAAAAAATCCAGGTTAAGATTCAAATTTGGTGTCTCTAGCCCGTCCCAAACACCGCTTAATATAAATGATTTCTTAGCATTGTTTATAACCTCTGATTTTATGGTATAAGTATTTAAAAGGGTATTCCCAGATGTGTTTAGATTAAAATCACCTAAAAATTGATTATTTATTTTCAAATCCGAAATTGCTCCTGAAAAAGAAAGTTTATTTTGTATAGGTGATCTTTCTAAATGAGAAGTTATCGAAGTGGCGCCCGCTAATTTAAGGAAAGGTGAAAAAGAAATCAAATTTTCCAAAAGTACTTCTTCAGTTATTAATGATAAGATAAAGTCGTTTTTATTCCGATGACTGCCAGAAAAACGAATAGTTTGGTTACCAGAAACAGCATTGAAGTCTGATAATTTAATTTCTTTTGTTTTGGTTGAATAACTAAGTTTCTGAAGTGGATCATCCAAAGGATTAATTATCCAAACATCATTTCCTATTAGTAATTCAGACTTTTTTAATCCAAAGAATGAAATTCCATTATCTGATTGAGTATTATAAAAATTTATCTCAAAAGGTATTTCTGTCTTTCGATCTTTTAAAAATTCTGATCTAAAATACAAGGTGTCACTTAGTTTTGTACTTATCATGTTAAAATCACTACCGGTATAATATTCATGAGAAAACTCTTCAATACTTAAAAAAGTATTATAAATTGGATTATTAGTGTCAATCTGGAAATGAATATTTTGAAATTGTATATCCTTCCACCGCATTAACGGAGCATCTAAAATAAGCTGTGATGGTTTACTATCAGTAGCGATTTTACCTTTTAAAATTATATTTTTCGAAATTGAAAAATCAGGATATAAAGCATCTAATAACTTTTGATGAATTTTTAAATCAAACGATAAGTGCTGTCCTTTAGATGTTACTTTAGGTTCTAAAAAAGGATACACCTGATGCAAAGCATTTTGAAATAATTTTGAAAGCTCACTTAGATTAAATTCTCCAGTTGCATTTCCAGAAATACAGTCTGTATTAGAAATTGATATGATTGTTTTATTATCCTGAAATCGTTTTTCAATAGAAATAGGATTTAAATCTACTTGCTCAATTTCGTTCATAACACTGGCAGATGATATTCTAAGTTTTCCTTCTAAATCATCTATATTTTTTCCTTTTAGATTTGATAATACAACACCCTTAAAGACTCTTTTTCCTTGTCCTAATCTAATTCCAAATTTATTTAGATCAATCTTTGAAACATTTGCCAAAATAGTGTACTCAGGAATATTGTTTTGATAATCAAAACGTACGTCACTTTTTAAAACAACTGGTTCAGATTTTATTGTAAACGTATTTCTTAGTTGCTTGTTACTATACAGACCCTCAAATTCAATATTATCCCAGACTTCTTTTGTAGATGTTAATTTGGTTTTAATTCCTTTCCATGAAGCTATAATTGAATCATTTTTCTGAAAGTCTCCTGTGAAAAAAAGTGAAGAAGCTAGTGTGAGTTTTGTGTTTTGCCCAGTAACTGAGTCTAGTAAAAGTTTATTAATCTTAATGGCTAAATCTACTTTACGATTGAATGCTTTAGAGCTTAATAATCCCTTTCCTAAAATACCCTTTAAAGAAAAATCTCCCCAAGTATTTGAGGAAACCAATGCCATATTTAAAGAATCTCCTTGAGAAGATACTTCACCACTCAATTGAAGCAATCCAAGGTTTTTTAATATTTGCTTTTTCGAGTTAGATAATATTTCTAAATCTTCAAAAGCTTTTGATGAAAGTCTTAAATCATTAATAATTGCGAACCAATCGGCTTCCTGTTCTTCAAAAAAATGATTAAAATTTAAGTCACCACTAAAGAACAATATTTCATTTTTCAGTAAAACCTTTTTTAATGATAAATTATTCAAACTTCCTGAAGCAGTCAATGAAATTTCATAAGGTTTTTTATATAAATTTTTAATTTTATTTGGAAAAAGAGTATTGGCATCTAAAGTACTATTGTCAATACTTAGTGCAATTTTCACATTATCATTAAAGTCCTTAAAAGAATTGTTTTTACCCTTTAAAGACATAGAACCTTTAACTTGATTTTTATCATTATCAATTTCAAAAGAAGGCAAACTTAAAGTTCCAGGAGAATAGTTTACATTTCCTTTAAAATTAAATGGTTTTGAATTTGATGACTCAAAAACTCCCTTTAATATTTTTAAATCAACATCAAAACTATTTAGTTGGTATTTAAAGCTTTCAGCAGAAAGTTCAATGTCTTTGATATTTATGGTTTTTCCTCTGACTTTATTTAAATCAACATATTGGAAACGTGACTTTGAAAGAGTAATCACAGATGATTTAAAAAATGTAGCTCTTTTTTCATCAGAAGGCTTCTTTAATTTATTTAAAAATACATTTAGAGAATTAGATAATTCCTGAGGGTATTTTTTGATCTTTAATAAAACAGTTGAAGTTTCTAACCTATCAAAATTATAATTATTTTTATTTAACTTTCTAAAATCTTCAATAGAGGTTGATATGTCCTTAACGAATAATAAAGTATCATTGTGATGATCTAAAACAAGAAGGTTTGAGAATTTTAGTTTTCCATTCCATTTAAAGCTTACTTTATCAATGAGCACTTCTTGTCCTGTTCTTTTCGTTAAATCTTCTGTAAAAGACTGGATAAGTTTGGTTTGAAATCCAGAAAAAGAAAATAAACCTATAACCACTAAAAATAGTGAGAGAAAACTCACTAAAATTATGACGCTTATTTTTCTTATATTTTTAATTGTAATCTTTTACTTTTGTAACGTTTTTAAAATCAAATATTGTATAAAAAACCTCTCATATTAGCTATAGAATCTTCCTGTGACGATACAGCCGCAGCTGTTGTTAACGGAAGAAAGATTTTGTCAAACTGTGTTGCTAACCAAAAAATTCATATCGCTTATGGAGGAGTAGTTCCAGAATTAGCCTCTAGGGCACATCAATCTAAAATAATTCCTGTTGTTCAGCAAGCTTTACTACAAGCAAATATCAACAAAAAAGAGCTAACAGCAATTGCCTATACCCAAGGTCCTGGACTTTTAGGATCATTACTTGTCGGGAATGCCTTTGCCAAGTCGCTTTCACTTGCACTCAATATTCCGCTTATACCAATTAATCATATACAGGGACATTTATTAGTCCATTTCATTGAAGATGAAAGAATACAAATCCCTAGCTTTCCTTTTTTAGGAGTCATCCTTTCTGGAGGTCACACTCAACTGGTTCATGTTCATGATCATTTTAATATGAATATTTTAGGCACCACATTAGACGATGCTATTGGAGAAGCATTTGATAAATGTGGGAAAAGAATGGGCCTTCCCTATCCTTCTGGACCACAAATAGATGAACTTGCAAAAAAAGGAAATTCTCACAAATTCATCTTTCCAATTTCTAAATTATCTAATTACAATGTTAGTTATAGTGGAGTAAAAACTGCATTTATAAATTTCATTTCCAATAACGAACAAAAGGATCCTGATTTTATCAAAAATAATTTAGTTGATTTATGTGCTAGCCTTCAGTATACGTTAGTTCAAATTATTTTAAATAAAATTGAATTAGTTGCTCGTGACAAAAACTTAACCGAAATTGTTATTGGTGGTGGTGTTGCTGCAAATACTGAAATTAGAAAACAATTGCAAGATATCGTTATAAAAGAAGACTGGGCGCTGAGCCTTCCTCCTATGGAATACACTACTGATAATGCAGCAATGATTGGAATTACAGCCTATTATAAAATTCTAAAAAAAGAATATGGATCTTTAAAGGATTCTTCTAACGCGCGTTTAAAATTTAATTAATGACACTTTTTTTTGATCCTTTAATTAAAGAAAGCACCAAAGAATTTATCTTTAGTCGTGAAGAAAGTAAACACCTTGCAAAGGTAATAAGAAAGGTTCCTGGCGACATCATATATGTAACCAATGGAAAAGGAATCGAGTGGAAGGGAGTTTTAAGTTTTGTTTCTCCTCAAAAAACAATAGCGAGTCTTAAAGCTTTCAAAAAACATCCCCCCAAGAAATATCAGATTCATTTAGCTATAGCTCCAACAAAAAATAATAATCGAATGGAATGGTTGATTGAAAAATTAACAGAATTAGGTGTTAGCTCAATTACTCCTCTGCTTTGTGATCATTCAGAGCGAAAGATTATTAAAAAAGAACGTTTAGAAAAAATAACAATATCCGGATTGAAGCAATCTCAACAATTTTATCTACCTAAGGTAAATGAAATGGTATCTTTCAAAGATTTTGTTATTGCTTCTAAAAAACAAGAAACCTATATTGCCCATTGTGAAGAAAGCCCAAAAGAAAATTTAGATGCGATATCATTTAAAGGAACTTCCCAAACTGTAATGATTGGTCCAGAAGGGGACTTTAGTCATCGCGAAATAAAAGAGGCTGTTATGGCAGGAATTAAAGCAGTAAGTATTGGAAAACAAAGGTTTAGAAGTGAAACTGCTGGCCTTTTTGCCTGTCACACTATTTTCCTTAAACAACATGAAAGCACAAAACTTTAACTTCCTTATCTTTAAAATATGAATGCTAAAGAAATTACAAAAGGAATCGTTTGGGCAATTCTCCAACTTTTTGCTATATCAATACTTTTTTGGTTGTTATTACAACTTCAAACACTTATTATATATATAATAATTGCCGGAGTCATTAGTCTTATTGGACGTCCTATTAGTAGGTTTTTAATCCAACGTTTAAGATTTAAGCCACTCTTTGCAACAACACTAACTCTTATAACATTATTAGGTATTCTAATTAGTATTTTTTCCTTATTTGTACCCCTACTAGTTCAGCAAGGAGAAAATTTATCCCTTTTAGATGTTGAAGGTTTAAAGAAAACTACTGAGACCTTGATTCAAGAAATTAGTGTTTATTTTCAGTTAGATAATAGTTTTTGGCAACAGCAATTAGCAGTAGATAATTTATTTAAAAATGTCAATTTTGGATTACTTCCAGAATTGTTTAATCAAATTTTAGAAATACTCGGAGGCTTTACCATTGGACTTTTTTCAGTTGTATTTATTCTTTTCTTTTTCTTGAAAGACAGTAAATTACAGGATAGCATGATACTTACTCTAGTAAACGATAAAGTATCAGAACGAGTAAAAAAATCAATTGATAAAACTAAAAATCTTTTATCTCGTTATTTTCTTGGATTATTACTTCAAATATCTATTTTATTAGTTGTTTACAGTGTTGTATTAGCTGTTTTTAAAGTAGAAAACGCATTCATTATTGCATTTTTGTGCGCACTTTTGAATCTTATACCTTACTTAGGACCAATCATAGGAGGCTTTTTAATGCTACTACTAACAATGAGTAGTTTTATTGGTGCAGACTTTAGTAATGTGATTTTACCTAAAACCATCTATGTCATGATTGGATTTACTATTGGCCAATTAATCGATAACTTTTTTAGCCAACCCTTTATATTTTCTAATAGTGTTAAGTCACACCCGCTTGAGATTTTCATAGTTATACTTGCCGCAGGAACACTTTTAGGTCCTGTCGGAATGATCATCGCTATTCCTTTTTATACTACTCTTAAGGTAATTGCCCAAGAATTTTTATCTGATAATAAAATA
>Ga0102855_1000567_pt1 | contig 11863 bp, 10 predicted proteins | sample Colrivmet1370B02_FD_78450 | JGI IMG/M metagenome (GOLD analysis project Ga0102855, IMG submission 78450) | Estuarine microbial communities from the Columbia River estuary - metaG 1370B-02 | ecosystem: Environmental > Aquatic > Marine > Intertidal zone > Estuary | place: USA: Columbia River...
AGACACTGTAAACGATTTTTTAGTCAGAAAATACATTTTAACAGGTTTTGATAGTGGTGCTTTTTACATTCCACAGCAACAAATATTTATAAAAAATCAAGCCTTTTTTACAGATTCTCTTCTGGTAAACGTGGCAACAATTGCAGTAGATACTCTTCAGGTAAAAAAATTCCCTATCAAATCGATTAAAAGTGAACCCTACAGCTTTGATGATTTCAGAATATACGCATACCTTCTGTTAGCCGCGATCCTTATTATAGGGTTTTGGATTTATTGGTTTGTGATACGAAAAAGAAAAGAAAGCGAAGAAGAGGAAACTTATAAGATACTCCCTCCTTATGAGGAAGCGATATACAGGCTAAATGAACTGGATGAAAAACTTTTGTGGCAAAACAATAAAATAAAAGAGTATTACAGTGAATTAACAGAAATTGTACGTGGGTATATAGAGCGTGAACTAAACGTTTCTGCCCTAGAAAATACAACGGATGAAATTCTAGAGATCCTAAAAGAATTTAAGGGCTCTGAAACTATCCAAATCTCAAAAGAAACCTTTAAAAAACTACGAGAATTATTACGTGAAGCTGATTTAGTGAAATTTGCAAAATCAAAACCACTGGCTATAGAAATACAGGAAGATCGAAAAGATGCAGAGGATATTATTAGTAAACTAACTCCAAAACCAATTTTAAAAGAAGATGATGAATTGGAATAATTTTGAATTTTATAACAGTGAGTTTTTATGGTTACTAATTCTCATTCCGATCGTAGCTATTTGGCATTTTTTAATGCGCAAAAAAGATACTGCGACCCTAACGATTCCGAGTCTAAAAGGATTTGAAAAAACTTCTTTCTTATCAAAATTTAAAGTTTTTTTATATGTATTACGTTTATTTTCGCTAGCAGCAATCATCGTTGCTTTGGCCAGACCAAGGAACGTTTCTGTAAGTAAAAAAACAAAAAGCAATAAGGGAATCGATATTGTCATGGCCATAGATGTTTCTGCAAGCATGTTGGCCAAAGATTTAAAGCCGAATAGACTTGAAGCTTTAAAAAAGGTTGCTGTAGAATTTATTGACCGAAGACCAAACGACAGAATAGGGATTGTTGTGTATGCAGGAGAAAGTTTTACTCAAACTCCAATTACTAGTGATAAAGGAATCGTAAAACGCACCATTTCTGAATTAAAATGGGGACAATTAGAAGGAGGGACTGCAATTGGAATGGGACTGGGATCAGCAGTGAATAGATTGAAAGAAAGTACTGCAAAAAGTAAGGTAATTATTTTATTGACGGATGGGGTAAACAATTCAGGAAATATAGACCCAAGAACCGCAACTGAACTTGCCAAAGAACTAGGAATTAAAACCTACACAATTGGAATAGGAACAAACGGAATGGCGGACTTCCCTTGGAGCAAGGATCCAAGAACAGGTAAGCTACAGTATAGAAAGCAACAAGTTGAAATAGACGAAGATCTATTAAAAGAAATTGCCTCAGAAACGGAGGGGAAATATTTTAGAGCAACAAACAATGCATCATTAAAAGAGATTTATGCTGAAATTGACACCCTCGAAAAAACAAAAATTGAAGAATTTAAATACTATAATTACCAAGAAAAATATAGGTTTTTTGTCTTTTTAGGAATTGGATTTTTATTGCTTGAATTTATTTTAAAAAACACATTATTTAAGAGTTTTATATAAAAATGTACAGAATAGAAGAACCCATTTATTTTTACTTTTTAGCAATCATTCCCGCAATGATTGTTGTATTCCTAATGGTTTTATGGTGGAAAAAACACACCCAAAGTAAATTTTCAGATTTAAATTTACTTCAGAAAATCGCTCCAAATTCATCAAATTTTAAATCGGCTTTGAAAGTGGGGATGTTGCTCATCGGAATTGCTTTTTTAATCATCTCATTGACAAATCCGAAAATGGGAACCAAACTAAAAACCGTAAAAAGAGAAGGAGTTGATGTTGTGTTTGCTTTGGATGTTTCAAAAAGCATGTTGGCTGAAGACATTGCGCCTAACAGACTAGAAAAGGCCAAGCAAATCATTTCAAAAACTATTGACAAATTAGGTTCAGATAGAGTTGGAATTATTATTTATGCAGGGAATTCCTACCCGCTACTACCAATAACTACAGATCATGCAGCCGCAAATATGTTTCTTCAAAATGCAGCTCCAGAAATGGTTTCTAGTCAAGGAACCGCAATTAACGAAGCGTTAGAATTAGCAAAAACATACTACAACAACGATGAGCAAACAAATCGTTTTTTAATCATTATTTCTGACGGAGAGGACCATCAAGAGGAAACAAAACAAATGGCTCAGAATTTAGCGAATGAAGGAGTAAAAATCTTCACAATTGGTATCGGTACAGAAAAAGGTGGCCCAATTCCATTGCGAATAAATGGGTCAATGATTGGATATAAGAAAGATCGAAAAGGTGAAACTGTGATTACAAAACGCACTCCGAAAGTTTTAGAAGGGATTGCGAATGCAGCCAATGGAAAATATATAGATGGAAATGTTACCCAAAAACCTGTAAACATTATTTCAGAAATTATTGCAAATGCAGAAAAAAATGAATTTGAAACAAAACAATTCGCTGATTACAAAGATCAATTTCAATGGTTTTTAGGATTTGGACTGCTTTTTTTGGTTATTGATGTCTTTTTATTTGATAAAAAAACAAAATGGGTGACGAATATTGATTTATTTAATGAAGAAAAAACAAAAAAATAACATGAAGTACCTACAATGTCTTTTTATTCTTTTTTTAATGCTGTTTTCCTCTAAAGAAATTGTAGCGCAAAGAGATTCACTTTCACTTCAGCGCAAAGCAAAAAAGCTGCTTAGACAAGGAAATGAATTGTATGAAAAAAAACAATACACAGATGCTTCTGTTGCATATCAAAAAGCGTTGGGAGCTAATAATAAATATGATAAAGCAACCTATAATTTAGGAAATGCTTTGTATCAAAATAAAAATTTTAAAGAAGCAATTCCTCAATACGAATTAACTGCAGAAACAGCCAAAGATAAATTTACAAAAGCTGCTGCTTTCCATAATATAGGGAATGCAATGATGGACTCTAAAAACTATCAAGGAGCTGTAGATGCTTTTAAAAATTCATTAAGAAAAAATCCCAATGACGATGAAACACGTTATAATTTAGCCGTTGCTCAAAAATTAGTAGAGAAAGAAAATAAAGACAAAGACAAGAATAAAGACAAGAATAAAGACAAGAATAAAGATAAGAACAAAGACAAGAACAAAGACAAGAACAAAGACAAGAACAAGGATAAGAACAAGGATAAGAACAAGGACAAAGACAAGGACAAAGACAAGAACAAAGACGAGGAAAAAGACGAGGAAAAAGACGATAAGGATGGTAAGGGAGACAAAAATAAAGACAAACAAAAACCAAAACCTCAACAAGGAAAAATGACTCCTCAACAAATTAAGCAACTACTAGAAAGCTTGCATAATGAGGAGAAAAAAACGCAAAAGAAAATGAATGCTAAAAAAACAAAGGGGAAAAAAATTCAACAAGAAAAAGACTGGTAATTTAGGAACCTGTATTCAATGAAGATAAAATTTTACATCGCAATATTTATCAGCTTACTTTCGATTACTGTAGTTGCTCAAGAGACTGCTTTAACGGCAAAAGTGAGTAAAAATAAGTTAGGGGTAAACCAGCGCTTAAAAATTGAGTTTACAATAAACAAACAAGGAGGAGACAATTTCTCCCCTCCTAATTTTTCTAACTTTAAAATCGTTGGAGGACCAAGCCAATCAGTAAGTCAATCATGGATTAATGGGAAAGTAACTTTCTCTCAATCATACACCTATATTGTTCAACCAAAAAGAAAAGGAGAATTAATAATTGGAAGTGGAAGTATCGATATTGGGGGCAAAAGCATAAAATCTAAGCCCGTTAAAATCATTGTTTTGGATGCTGTAGAAATTCCAAAAGACCCTAATGACCCTAATTATATTGCGCAACAAAACATTCATTTAGTTGCAGAAATTTCTAAATCTAAACCCTTTGTCGGAGAAGGTGTTTATGTAGAATACAGGCTCTATGTTAGTGAAAACATTAGTGTATATGACACCAGTGTTACCGAGGCTCCTAAATACAATGGGTTTTGGAATCAAAATATTAAAATCAATAGCTTCCCACCAAAAATGGGGAAATACAATGGAGAGGATTACAGGTACATTGTACTACAAAAAGCTTTTTTAATTCCAACAAAAACAGGAAAGCTACAAATAGATCCCATGAAAATGGATATTGTTATTGGAGTGCCAAATGGAAGGGCAGATTTTTTTGGGAATCCAATTACTCAAAATATTAAAAAAGAATTTGCATCGGCAAAAAAAATAATAACTCCTAAGTCGCTTCCTTTAAAAGGAAAACCAGAAAATTTTTCAGGTGCAGTTGGCGCTTTTAAATTTAATGTTGCTCTCAGTAAAAATCTTTTAAAAGCGAACGAAAGTTCTCAGATACAACTTACTGTCAAAGGAAAAGGAAATCTCAAACTATTTGAATTACCAAAAGTCATCACTCCTGTTGAGCTAGAAAAGTATCAGCCAGAAAGAACAGAAAAAATTGGGGTACGTTCGTCGGGAATCTCAGGAAGAGTTTCTGATATATATACGATTGTTCCTCAATACAAAGGAAAGTACAAAATACCAACCATTTCATTTTCTTATTTTAACCCGAAAGAAGAAAAGTACCATACAATTAATACCAACGATCTTTTTGTTGATGTTATTGAAGGAAAAGAATTAAACCCTGTTTTAGAAACAAATACAATTCAAAAACAAACAGTTGTTTCTACTGGTAAAAACTTTAGATACATTCAAACTAAAAGCCAATTAAGACCAAAAGATTCGTCAGATTTTTTTAAGTCTAATTTATTTTATATGCTTCTATTAATTCCTTTATTTACGATTCCAATTGTTATTTTAATCGCAAAAAAGAATGAAAAAAGAAATAATGATTTCATTGGGAGTAGGACAAGAAAAGCGGAGCGTTTAGCAAAAAAATATTTATCCGAAGCTCGAAAACAGCTTGGAAAAAAAGAAGCTTTTTATGAATCTCTGGAGCGAGCTCTTCATAATTATTTAAAAGGAAAGTTGGGAATCGAGACCGCGGACATCAGTGAAGAAAAAATTACGGAACTTTTAGAAAAAAAGGAGGTCCATTCTAATACAATAAATGAATTTATTGAAGTTTTAAAACATTCAGATCTTGCGCGTTATACACCTATAACAAATTCAGAAATGAAGGAAGAGTTTGAAAGAGCAAAAGAGGTTATTGTTCAATTAGACAAACAATTATAAGAATGAAAAAAATAGTCTTTTTATTGTGGATTGTTGCCAATTCAATTGCAGCACAAAATGCAGACAGCTTGTTTGTGAAGGCAAATAACTTCTATAAAAGCGGTGAATTTGAGACTGCAATTGAGAACTATAAAAAAATAGAATCTCAAAATCTCATCTCATCTGAGCTATATTACAATTTGGGTAATTCTTATTATAAGCTCAATAAAGTTGGTCCATCTATTTACTATTATGAAAAAGCCCTATTGTTGAATCCTCTGAATGAAGATGTCAAGAAGAATTTGGTGTTTGCAAAACGTTTGGCTCTGGACAACATTCAAAAGTTGCCTCAAACTTTTTCGCAAAAAATTAATACGGATTATCTCCAAAAGCTTTCCTATGATAAATGGGCTGTTTTGGTTCTTGTGTTTTCAATTGCAGGAAGTATCCTGTTTTTATTATTCTTTTTTGAAGAAACTCCATCAAAAAAAAGACTTTATTTTGTCACTAGTATTGGATGTGTTCTATTTTTTATAAGCGCATTATTAATAACAAACAATCAATATCAATTATCAAAAAACAAAACAGAAGCAATTGTCTTTGCCAATAAAACCGAAGTTAGAAATGCACCTACCCTAAATTCTGAAAAAATATTTACTTTGCATGAAGGCACTAAAATTATTGTGTTAGATATGGTTGATAATTGGAAAAAGATTAAATTAGCAGATGGAAAAATTGGTTGGATTATTGCGTCCGATATAACCCTATTAAAACCCTTTAAATTAAATTGAAATTGATTCAGATTCGCATCGCTATTTTTTTTACATTAATGTTTTCTGGGGCAATCGTAACGCCCGGAATCATCTGCTTGGTTGATGATACCCAAGACATTAATTTTTTTCTTGACATGAATGAAGAAGAAGAGAATAAAGGAAAAGAATCGGAAAAAAATCTAGAAATAAAAATTGACTTTTCAGAAGAATTTAGTGATTATATATTGAGTGGTATTCAGAAAAAAAGAAATATCATTTTTACATCAAAAAACTACACGTCAGAATATTCAAAAATTACGACACCTCCTCCAGAATTGCTTGTGTAGCTTCTTCATTAATCAAAACAAATCAAAAAATTTAATTTTTAAATTACTCTAAAAAACATTTAGAGTAAAATACTTATATCTATGTTTAAATATATTAAAAACGACCTACCAGCGAGTATGGTTGTATTTTTCGTCGCGTTGCCTTTATGTTTAGGGATTGCGTTGGCAAGTGGTGCTCCTCTTTTTTCAGGTTTAATCGCAGGGATTATAGGCGGAATTGTTGTGGGATCTCTTAGTGGTTCTAAAATTGGAGTAAGCGGTCCAGCTGCTGGGCTTGCAGCCATTGTATTGACGGCTATTGGCACTCTTGGGAGTTATGAAAATTTCCTAGTAGCTGTTGTGTTAGGTGGAGTAATTCAATTAATTTTTGGACTCTTAAAAGCCGGAATTATTGGATATTACTTTCCGTCGTCCGTAATCAAAGGAATGCTAACAGGAATTGGAATCATCATTGTTTTGAAACAAATCCCTCATTTTTTTGGATACGATACAGATCCAGAGGGAGATTTTGCTTTCTTTGATGTAGACGGTGAAAACACATTTTCTGAAATTTTTAAAACGATTAATAATATTAGTTTAGGATCTACTATTGTCGGTTTTATTGGTTTAGGGATTCTAATACTTTGGAATAATATCTTGTCAAAAAAAGGGAAAATTTTCAATATAATTCAAGGCCCTTTAGTTGCAGTTGTTGTTGGGATTATATACTATTTTTTCACAGATTCGGAATCTAAATACGGCATTAGTGCCTCTCATTTGGTGAGTGTTCCTGTGCCTGATAATTTTGATTCTTTTGTGAGTCAATTTAGTTTTCCAAATTTTGCCGCAATAACGAACCCAGAAGTATGGGTTATTGCGTTTACCATAGCGTTGGTTGCTAGTTTAGAAACTTTATTATGTGTTGAAGCTACTGACAAATTAGATCCACATAAAAATGTAACCCCAACGAATAGAGAGTTACTTGCGCAGGGAACAGGAAATGTCATTTCAGGATTAATAGGAGGGCTTCCTATCACTCAGGTAATTGTCAGAAGTTCTGCGAACATTCAGTCTGGTGGGAGAAGTAAATTATCCGCAATAATTCACGGATTCTTTTTATTAATTTCTGTAATTTTAATTCCAAACCTATTAAATAAAATTCCATTGTCAGTATTGGCTGCTATTTTATTAATTGTTGGTTATAAGTTGGCAAAACCAAAACTTTTTAAACAAATGTTCCATTTGGGTTGGAAACAATTTATTCCTTTTACAGTTACTGTTTTAGGAATTGTCTTTACAGATTTGCTGATTGGGATTGGAATGGGTCTGGCGATTGGGATCGTTGTGATTCTTATTAAAAGTTTTCAAAACTCTCATTTTTTACATATTGAAGACCAAAGTAATGGAAAACATAAAATTAAAATGACGCTCGCAGAAGAAGTTACCTTTTTTAATAAAGGAGCTATTTTAAAAGAGTTAGACAGCTTGCCTATTGATACTTTTCTAGAATTGGATGTAAGACAAACTAGGTATTTAGATCATGATATTATAGAAATATTAGAAGACTTTGCTTTCAAAGCAAAAGAAAGAAGTATTGATATAAAAATTATTTCTGAGCGTGGAGTTGTTGAAAATCCAGATAGCTTTATTGAATTTTTTAAACTTAGACCCAAAAAGTCTGCCTAACATAGCATATGAAAAATAAATACAAAATGTTAGTTTTATCAGATTTGAATGAAACAACGAGTTCAACAATAAAAAGCAGCATCAGCTTCGCTAAAATAATAAAGGCCGATATTGACTTTTTCTATGTAAAAAAACCAACAGAGGTTATAGAAAAAGAGAGTCAATTATCTGCCATGAGAACAATTAACAAAGAATATTTTTCTATAGACAAAAAAATTAAAACGCTAATAGAACCAATTTCTAAGGAATACAACACTCCCATTAATCATACGTTTGCCATTGGAAACATAAAAAATGAAATCGTAGATTATCTTGATAAAAACAAGCCTGATATTGTTCTTCTTGGAAGAAGAAAGAATAAAATCATAAACTTTATGGGAGATCGTATTACAGAATTTGTCTTAAAAAAATTCAAAGGACTGATTCTAATTGCAGACGATAAAAACTGTATAGAACCAAATAAAGAGATCTCTTTAGGCGTATTTAATTCGACAAATACAAATTCTGTTTTTGTGAAAAATATTATTGATTCTACTGAAAAACCTTTAAAGTTTTTTAAAATTTTAGAAAATTCAACCACTCTAAAAAAAGAATCTTTTTTGGATGACAAAAAAACAGTCGAATATGTTTTTGAAAGGAACAATAGCATAATAAAAAATATTTCTAACTATCTTTCAAAAAATAATATCAATTTAGTTCTTGTTGAAAGAGATAAAAACAACAAAAACTTAACAGAGTCAAAAATCAAAGATGTAATCAAAAATCTTGATTGCTCACTTATTCTAACACCATAAAAAGAAAATTATGAAAGCACATACTAAAGAAACTCAAGCAGCGATAACTTCAGAAAATGCCTTGAACTTACTAAAGGAAGGAAACTCACGATTTCAAAATAACACTCCTCTCGATAGAGATTTATTGGGTCAAGTATCCGATACGAGTAAAGGACAATATCCATTTGCTACAATTTTAAGCTGTATAGACTCTAGGGTTTCATCAGAAATCATTTTTGATCAAGGAATTGGAGATATTTTTAGCGCAAGAGTCGCAGGTAACTTTGTGAACGAAGACATATTAGGAAGCATGGAGTTTGCTTGTAAATTAGCTGGAACAAAAATTATTGTCGTATTGGGCCATACAGCTTGTGGTGCTGTAAAAGGGGCTTGTGATGATGCTAAACTAGGAAACTTGACCGCTTTAATTAACAAAATAAAACCTGCAGTTGAAGCTGTGAAAGAGCCAAAAGATAGTAGCTTAAGGAATTCAAGTAATATTGAATTTGTAAATACTGTTGCAGAACAAAATGTCCATATGACTATTGATAACATTAGAAACCAGAGTCCGGTTTTAAAAGAAATGGAAGATGACGGAGTAATTAAAATTGTTGGAGCGATGTATAATATACAAGACGGTTCAGTGGTTTTTTACTAATTAAACGTTGTAAATTAATTTAAAAAAAGCCAATCTTTTTCAAGAATTGGCTTTTTTTAATATTGAAATCTTAACTTGTAGGATAAAAACTGAACTCTTTTAAAGGTTTATGAAAAATTTATTCTCAAATATAAAAGGCGATGCTTTTGGTGGAATTACTGCCGGAATAGTAGCCCTACCTCTCGCTTTGGCCTTTGGAGTTTCCTCTGGATTAGGACCAAGCGCCGGTTTATATGGGGCAATTTTCATTAGTTTTTTTGCTGCTCTTTTTGGGGGGACAAATACACAGATTTCAGGACCAACAGCACCAATGACAGCTGTTAGTATGGTTGTGATTGCAGGAATTCTTGCAGCAAATGATGGTAATATTACTCAGGCTTTACCTGCTATTTTAACGGTTTTTTTACTTGCAGGTATCTTTCAAATTGTATTGGGATTAATAGGTTTAGGAAAATATATTAGATACATTCCTTATCCTGTTGTATCCGGTTTTATGACAGCAATAGGGGTCATTATTTTACTAACACAAATCCTACCTTCATTGGGCTATTATCCAAAAGAAGATCTTGAATTTGTGAATAAATTTAAAGCAGAAGCAGAAGAAGTAATCTTAGAAAACATCCTTAAAGAAGAGGCCGGAGAGGGTATTTTAGTCCTAGAAAATTTTAAAGAAACAATTACTAGAGCAGAAAAAATTACTCCAGAAAACATTCTAAAAGAATCTCAAACACTTGCTTCTAAAGAGGCCTCTGGTGCTTTAGGCGCTATTATTGCTTTTCCAAGAGCCATTCAAAATATTCGTTGGTTAGAGCTTTTTTTAGCCTTAGGAACTATTTTAATTATTTATGGGTTTAAACGAATTACTATTAAAATTCCAAGTACACTTGTGGCGTTAATTATCGTCTCCGGAATTGCAGTTGTTTTTAAACTAGACTACAGAACAATCCAAGAAATTCCTGGTGGAATTCCACAAATTAAATGGGAAATTTTCTCAGGCTTTTCTTTTAAAAATACAACGCCCTATATTTTCACAGCTCTAACGCTCGCTCTTCTGGGAGCTATAGACTCTCTTTTAACAAGTGTGGTCGCAGATAACATGACAAAAACGAAACACAGTCCTAATAAAGAACTGGTAGGTCAAGGGATTGGAAACAGCATTGCTGCTTTATTCGGAGGGATCCCGGGAGCAGGAGCAACGATTAGAACGGTCGTTAATATTAATGCTGGAGGAAAAACAAAGCTTTCAGGAATGATTGCTGGGATAATGCTTTTGGTCATAATGCTCGGCTTAGGGCCTATTGCCTCTAAAATTCCTGCTGCTGTTTTGGCGGGGATTTTAATTACTGTTGGAATTGGAGTCATGGATTACAAAGGGTTAAAGGCAATTCCTAGTTTACCAAAAGACATGAAAATTGGACCGTTAAAATTAAGTTCGGAAGTTTTAATTATGATCATTGTATTAGTACTTTCTACTTTTTGGAATCTAGTATATGCCGTTGGAATTGGACTCGTGATTGCATCACTCATGTTTATGAAAAAAATTGGAGATTTAACTGCAGAAGGGTCTAATATCAGAATGTTAAAAGAAGAAGCTTGGCCAGATGAGGATAAATTCCCTGAAAAATTAAAAGAAGAAGTCTTTATCAAACACATTAAAGGTCCTTTGTTTTTTGGATCAACGAGTGATTTTCAACAATTATACCTTCAAATTCCCAATACGGCAAAAACAGTAATTATGCGTTTGGAAAAAATGCAATATATGGACCAATCTGGTTTGTATGCAATGGAAGACATGTTACAAGACCTAAAGAAAAAAAATGTAGAAGTAGTGTTTGTAAATCTTCTAAGACAGCCCCGATACATGATGGAAAGGATCGATATTATTCCAGATTTTATTCCTAAAAATCACATTTTCAACTCTTTTGATGAATGTACCAATTGGATCAAACTACAGATAAAAGACACCAAATAAAGAAACTGTTTTGAGGTGGTTTGTTTTTAAAAAAGAACCTCTTAAATAAACACCCTAATTCGTTTCTTGTGGAGTTGTTTTTTCTTCGATTTCTCCATTTATAATTGATGGAAAAAGCATTGGGGCTATTTTTTTTACAGGTCCAAATAAAATAGACTCTTGTAAGGTTTCTTTTTTCATAAATGGAATCGTATCGTTCATCTTTCCAAAGAAAATAAATACAACACTCAAAATTAATCCTATTTTTAAAAGTCCAAACAGGCCTCCAAGTGCTTTGTTTATGATGCCTAAAGAAGCAAAATTAGCAATTCTAGTCAAACCTTTACCAACAAGTGACACCACGACAATGATTAC
>Ga0102855_1000568_pt1 | contig 11860 bp, 9 predicted proteins | sample Colrivmet1370B02_FD_78450 | JGI IMG/M metagenome (GOLD analysis project Ga0102855, IMG submission 78450) | Estuarine microbial communities from the Columbia River estuary - metaG 1370B-02 | ecosystem: Environmental > Aquatic > Marine > Intertidal zone > Estuary | place: USA: Columbia River...
CGTGTGCAATTGATCCCCGCAAATACAAGTAAAGTACCCGTTAATAAAAAAGGACATTTTTCTCTGTTGAGAAGATAAAAATACTTTTTTTAATCACAAAAAATAGGAAACTTTTTTTTCAAAGTATTCGTATTTTTACAGAATGGAATTTAAATTGGTATCAGAATTTTCTCCCACTGGAGATCAACCCGAAGCTATAAGAGAACTCGCGCAGAATATTATAGAAGGAGAAAAATTTCAAACCTTATTAGGCGTAACAGGTTCGGGAAAAACTTTTACGGTGGCTAATGTTGTAAAAGAAGTAAAAAAGCCAACACTTGTCTTAGCACATAATAAAACCTTAGCTGCTCAATTATATTCTGAATTCAAACAATTTTTTCCTGAAAATGCAGTAGAGTATTTTGTTTCTTATTACGATTATTATCAACCAGAAGCATACATACCGGTAACTGGAACGTATATTGAAAAAGACCTATCCATAAATGACGACATAGAACGTTTGCGTTTGAGCACCACCTCATCTTTACTCTCTGGTCGGAGGGATGTATTAGTGATTGCATCTGTTTCTTGTTTGTACGGAATTGGTAATCCAACAGAGTTTAAGAAAAACGTAATTCCCGTAAAAGTTGATCAACAAATTTCTAGAACAAAATTTTTACATTTATTGGTAACCAGTTTGTATTCTAGAACGGAACACGAAATAAAAAGTGGAACCTTTAAAGTAAAGGGTGATGTGGTCACTATTTATCCATCATATGGGGATCATGGGTACAGAATCCATTTTTTTGGAGATGAAATTGAAGAGATCGAATCATTTGATCTAGAGAGCAATGCCATTATAGAAAGTTTTCAAGAACTTACTATTTATCCAGCAAACCTATTTGTAACCTCTCCTGATGTTTTACAAAATGCGATTCATCAAATTCAGGAAGATATGGTGAAACAAGTCGAATATTTTAATGAAATTGGAAAACATCTAGAGGCAAAACGTTTAAAAGAACGCACAGAATTCGATTTAGAAATGATCAGAGAATTAGGATACTGTTCAGGAATTGAAAACTATTCTAGATATTTAGATGGAAGAGAACCAGGAACTAGGCCTTTCTGTCTGTTGGATTACTTTCCTGACGACTATTTAATGATTATTGATGAAAGTCATGTAACTGTTCCTCAAACTCACGCTATGTATGGTGGAGATAGAAGTAGAAAAGAAAATCTTGTAGAATATGGCTTTCGATTACCAGCTGCAATGGATAATCGTCCTTTGAAGTTTGAGGAATTTGAAGCGATACAAAATCAAACTATTTTCGTAAGTGCAACTCCTGCAGATTACGAATTACAAAAAACAGAAGGAGTTTTTGTAGAACAAGTAATAAGGCCAACAGGGCTGTTAGATCCAATTATAGAGATCAGACCAAGTCTAAATCAGATTGATGATTTGATTGAAGAAATTCAGATTCGAGTTGAGAAAGACGAACGGACGCTAGTAACAACTCTAACGAAAAGAATGGCTGAAGAGCTGACAAAGTATCTAACAAGAGTTGCCATTCGATGTAGATATATCCATTCTGACGTAGATACCTTGGAACGAGTTGAAATCATGCAAGACCTTCGCAAGGGATTGTTTGATGTACTAATAGGTGTAAACCTTTTAAGAGAGGGATTGGATTTACCTGAAGTTTCTCTGGTTGCCATATTAGATGCTGACAAAGAAGGCTTCTTAAGAAGTCATAGATCGATTACTCAAACTGTAGGTAGAGCAGCAAGAAACATTAATGGTTTGGCCATTTTATATGCTGATAAGATAACCAACAGTATGCAAAAAACGATTGATGAAACGGATCGAAGAAGAGAAAAACAAATAGCTTACAACACAAAACACGATATAATCCCTACACAAATAAATAAAAAAATTGATGACACCCTCTCTAAATCTGCAGTCTCCAGCTATCATTATGACAATGCGATACAAAAAGCAGCAGAACAAGATCTTCAATATTTACCAAAAGAAGAAATAGAAAAACGAATTAGAGATAAACGAAAGCTGATGGAAATTGCTGCAAAGGAGTTAGACTTTATTGTTGCCGCTAAATTACGTGATGAAATTGCGAACCTTAAAGATAAATTATAAAATAATCCGAGGTTTACACTTATTAACTTACAATAAAAAAGCCCCACATAATGTGAGGCTTTTTTTTATTTTTTTAGCTAGTTTAAGAAAGTGCTAAAACTTCTTGTACTTTGTCAGCAGCTTCTTGAAATTCTGTAGCAGAAATAATTTCCATTCCAGAAGTATCAATTAACTCTTTTGCTTCTTTAGCATTGGTCCCTTGTAATCTACAAATAATAGGCACCGTAATTTTATCACCCATATTTTTATAGGCATCTACAACACCTTGTGCTACTCTATCACAACGAACAATACCACCAAAAATATTTACTAAAATTGCTTTTACGTTAGGATCTTTTAAAATAATACCAAATGCAGTTTCAACTCTTTGAGCATCTGCTGTACCACCAACATCTAAAAAGTTTGCAGGCTCTCCACCAGACTCTTTAATTAAATCCATTGTTCCCATTGCTAAACCAGCACCGTTTACCATACATCCAACATTACCATCTAAATCAACATAATTTAGACCGGCAGCTTTTGCTTCCACTTCAATCTGATTTTCTTCTCGTAAATCACGCATTTGAGCATAATCTTTATGTCTATATAATGCATTTTCATCTAAAGAAACTTTAGCATCAACAGCCATAATTTTAGCATCTGATGTTTTTAATACGGGATTGATTTCAAACATAGCAGCATCCGATTTTATATAGGAGGTATACAATGCACTCACAAACTTTGTCATTTCTTTAAAAGCGACCCCTGAAAGACCTAAATTGAAAGCTACTTTACGTGCCTGAAAAGGCATGATTCCAAGTAGAGGATCAATTTCTTCTGTAAAGATCAAATGAGGTGTTTCTTCAGCAACTGTCTCAATATCCATTCCTCCTTCAGTAGAATACATGATCATGTTCTTACCAGTTGCTCTGTTTAACAATACTGACATATAATATTCGTCTGGTTCTTCGTCACCAGGATAATACACATCTTCGCAAATTAAAACTTGATTTACTAATTTTCCTTCTGCAGAGGTTTGAGGCGTAATCAACATCATTCCTAAAATATCATCAGCAATACTTTTTACCTGATCTAAATTTTTAGCCAACTTAACTCCTCCCCCTTTTCCACGACCACCTGCGTGAACTTGAGCTTTTATTACATGCCAACCTGTACCGGTTTCTTCCGTTAGTTTTTTAGCCGCCTCAACTGCTTCTGCTGGGGTACTTGCTACAATTCCTCTTTGAATTCTAACTCCAAAACTGTTTAATATTTCTTTTCCTTGATATTCGTGTAAATTCATTTGTAGGTATTTATAAACGGAAACAAAAATACAAATTCATATATAAAACCTTGCATAGTTTTCATTAAAAAAATACTGACAATTCTCAATAAATATTTATTTGATAAATACACACTGATATCGAGCAACTAAATCTCAAAATTGGATTATTTTCACTAAAACATGCATTTAATATCAATTTTTAAAAAAAACTAATTTAATAAATTCGATCCCACAGTCAAAAATATAAATATGGCGAAACCAAGCTGTTTTTTATAATATCTTTTTTATACATTCGTTGTAAAGTTCTAGATATGGTTTTAGGTAAAAATATTCACAAATATTTCGGGAATACAGCGGTTTTAAGAGGTGTCAACCTACACGTAAATAAAGGAGAGATTGTTGCTATTGTTGGTCCCTCTGGAGCAGGAAAAACAACACTTTTACAAATTCTAGGAACGCTGGACAAACCAACTACTCAAGAGGAATTTGAATTGAGTATCAATACAATATCATTGAAAAATTTATCAGATAAAGAAATCTCTGAATTTAGAAACAAACACATCGGTTTTATTTTTCAATTTCACCAATTATTACCTGAATTTACTGCATTAGAAAACGTATGTATTCCGGCATTTATCGGTAACAAATCAAAAAAAGAAACAGAAATAAGAGCAAAAGAATTATTGGAGTTACTCGGGCTATCCCACCGATTAAATCACAAACCGAATGAACTCTCCGGTGGCGAACAACAGAGAGTGGCAGTGGCTAGAGCACTGATCAACAACCCTTCTATTATTTTGGCGGATGAGCCTAGTGGAAATTTAGACAGTACTGCTGCAAAACAGTTGCACAAATTATTTTTTGAATTAAGAGACAAACTAAATCAAACCTTTATTATAGTTACTCATAACGAAGAATTAGCAAACATGGCTGATAGAAAATTGACAATGAACGATGGGAAAATTGTAGCAAAAATCTAGTTGTATGGATCAAAGAGAACTCAAAGAGTTTTTAGACGAGAAAGTAATGCTCTATAACAATCCGAGCTTCATAGAGAGCGATCCCATACAAATTCCTCATTTATTTTCTAAAAAAGAAGATATTGAAATCTCAGGTTTTTTAACAGCAATCATTTCATGGGGTAATAGAAAAATGATTATCAGAAACGCTCTCAAAATGATGGAATTATTAGACAATGCTCCCTATGACTTTATCATAAACCATCAAAAGAGTGATTTAAAACCTTTTAAAAATTTTGTTCATAGGACATTTAATTCAGAGGACTTGTACCAATTTATACAATCATTAGAGCACATCTATAAGAAACATCAAGGATTAGAAAAAACCTTAGCAATCATCGGAGAAAAAACAACATATATTGAAGCAATACACAACTTAAAAAAAATATTTTTTGAAATTCCACATTTACAGAGAACAAAAAAGCACATTTCAGATCCATTAAAAAACTCTGCTGCGAAAAGAATAAATATGTTTTTACGCTGGATGGTAAGAAATGATCAAACTGGAGTCGATTTTGGAATATGGAAAACTCACAATGCAGCAAACCTTTCTTGTCCTTTGGATGTGCATTCTGGAAATGTTGCTCGAAAACTAGCACTACTTTCCAGAAAACAAAATGATTGGAAAGCAGTTACTGAATTAGATACTAACTTAAGAATACTAGACCATGAGGATCCTGTAAAGTACGATTTTGCATTATTTGGCTTGGGTGTTTTTGAAAAGTTTTAATAGCGAATTAACAACCTTCTTATAACAAAGAATTTTATAATAAATTAGTCTTCTAAAAACAAAAAATGCATTTTAAAAATCCGGAAATATTGTACTTATTGACACTGTTAATTATTCCAATTTTAGTGCATTTATTTCAATTACAAAAATTTGTAAAAACACCATTTACAAATGTCTCTTTTTTGTATAAAATAGCGCAACAGACACGCAAAAGTTCTCGCATCAAAAAATGGCTAATTTTAGCGACAAGATTACTCTTATTTTCCACCATCATACTAACCTTTTCTCAACCATATATAAGCAACAAAAAAGCCACATTAAAACAGCATAATTATATTTATTTAGACAATTCATTGAGCACAAATACGGAAGGGGAAAGAGGCAACTTACTACAGGTTTCAGCCCAAGAAATCATAAGGCACGCTTCCAATGAAGACCAGTATTCTCTACTAACAAATTCAAATTTTTATCAGGAAAAAACAAAAATTGAATTGAAAAAAATACTATTAAAAGTTAAAAATACTGTAAAAAAAATTGATATCTCTACGGTTTTATTAAAGTTTGATACTAAAATCAAAGATAAAACTAAAGGTTTATATAAAATAATATTAATATCTGATTTTCAGAATATTTACAAAAACAAGTTTACAAATGTAACACCTCAATTTTCTGCAATAAAATTAAATCCTTCTATAAAAGACAACATTTCTATTGACAGTGTTTTTATCAGCGATTCAAATACCGTTAATTGCACCTTAAATGTTATCGTAAGAAATCAAGGAGACGCGAAAAAGAATGTTCCTGTAGCTATTTACAACAAATCAAAACTAATAAGTAAACGCTCCTCCTCTTTTGAAAAAAATACATACAAAAAAATTGAATTTAAAATTAAAAATCAGAAAGAATTAAAAGGAAAAATTACAAGTAATTTCAGCGATGCATACCCCTTCGATAATACACTTTTTTTCACAATTAAAAAAGACCAAAAAATCAATGTTTTATCGATCGGAAAAAATGCAAATTTCCTGACTAAAATATACAATAATAAAGAGTTTAATTTCCTCCAATCAACTGTTCAAAATACAGATTATAATTCGATACCAAAACAACAATTAATTGTATTAAATGAAATTGAAAACATTCCAAAGGTTCTCATAAAAAAAATGTTAGAATTTTCTGATAATGGAGGAAGTTTACTAATTATTCCGAATAAAAAATCAACTATAAACTCGTACAATGATTTACTAAAAGCATTGGGAGTTGGAAAAATTGGCGCGCTAAAAAATAATCCGCTTAAAATTACAAACATCAACTTTGAGCATCCATTATTTAAGAACGTATTTTCAAAAGAAGTAACTAATTTTCAATATCCAACAGTGCAAAGTTATTTTCCTTTTTATTCAGAGAAGGCCACTAATATTGTTCTTTTTGAAAACAATACTTCTTTTATTGCTCAAATTAAAAATAAAAAAAGGGCTGTTTATTGGGTTTCAGCATCTTTGAAAAAAAATAATAGTAATTTTATTAATTCTCCTTTAGTTGTTCCTATTTTCTATAATTTCGGAAAATTAAGTTTTAAAAATAGTCAATTATTTTACAGACTAAGCAGCAAATATAAAATTGACATAGAAACAAGTACAAAAAAAGAGCAAGTCTTGACAATTTCGAATGCAGGAGCATCTTTTATCCCTCCTCAATTAAAGTTTCAAAATAAAGTTCGTGTAACTACAAACGAGGAACTCTTAAAAGCAGGCTTCTATCAGGTTTTAAAAGATAACGACACCATTGTGACACTTGCTTTTAATTACCCAAAAGAGGAAAGTTCTCTGAACTTCATGAACTTAAATGAACTAAAACAGGTTAGTAAAAAAGGAATTATTTCTGGATCCATTTCAGAAGTTTTTGAAGAGACTAACAAAAAAAATAAAGTTCATTGGCTTTGGAAATGGTTTTTAACGTTGGCAATTGTATCTTTGTTGCTAGAAATTTTAATTCTGAAATTCTACAAACCATGAATACGCTTTTAAAATCGGCGACGATTATTGATAATTCTAGCCCATTTCACAATCAAAAAAAAGACATTTTAATTACCAACGGAATTATTGAAAAAATTTCGGATTCTATCAAAAACAGCAAGCACTATCAAGTTATAGAATTAGAAAATTTACATGTCTCTTGTGGCTGGTTTGATTCAAGTGTTTCCCTAGGAGAACCTGGTTACGAAGAAAGAGAAACCATAAAAAACGGATTGACAGTTGCAGCAAAAAGTGGCTTCACTTCTGTAGCGGTCAACGCCAACACAAATCCAATCATTGATCACAAATCTGCTGTTGAATTTATACGAAACAAATCGAAAGGGTTTGCTACAAATCTTTATCCTATTGGAGCTTTAACCCAAGAGAGTAAAGGATTAGAAATGGCAGAATTGTATGACATGCAACAATCTGGGGCGATCGCATTTGGTGACTACAATTCGCCAATTACCAATGATAATTTAATGAAAATTGCCCTTTTATATGCTCAAAATTTTAATGGCTTAATCTATAGTTTCCCTAAGAACACATCAATTGCTGGAGAAGGAACGGCAAACGAAGGGATAAACAGTACAAAATTAGGTCTCAAAGGAGATCCTAGTTTGGCAGAACATATTCAAATTGCAAGGGATTTATTTTTACTAGAATATACTGGAGGAAAATTGCACATTCCAACAATTACAACAGGCAAATCTGTCGCGTTAATCAAAGAGGCAAAAAAGAAAGGACTTCAAGTTAGCTGTAGTGTTTCTGTGCATCATTTAACCCTGTCTGATGACGAACTACACGGCTTTGACAGTCACTTTAAAGTAAATCCTCCGTTGAGAACCAAAACGGATGTAAAAGACCTCCAAAAAGGAATTAAATCTGGAGTGATAGACCTAATTACCTCAGATCACAATCCCATAGACATAGAACATAAGAATGTAGAATTTAGCGAAGCAAAAGCAGGAGCAATAGGCTTAGAGAGTGCTTTTGGTGCTATCAATTCTGTTTTAACACTGGAAGACTTCATACAAAACATCACATGCAATCCAAAAGCTGTTTTTGGGATAGAAAATCATTCAATTCAGGAAAAAAATATTGCTGAAATTACGCTATTTAACCCCGAAAACGAATATACCTTTACAAAGGAACATATTTTATCAACATCAAAAAACAGTCCTTTTTTAAATAAAAAATTAAAAGGAAAAGCATACGGAATTTTCTCTAACAATCAACTAATCTTATAACAATACAACTTGAATTATCAAACAATACAAGAAGGTAAAACAACAGCCATCATCAGTCATATTACGATTGTTGGAACTATCGTAGCACTTGTGATTCATCGTGGTAAAAAAAATTCTTTTGCTGCTTTTCACATAAGACAAATGATTGGATTGGGAATTTTTGGTTTATTAAATCAATACGTTATTACCGATTATTTAGGAAATAATACTGGGGTACTAATTGCATTTGTCTTGTTTGTTTTTAGAATCATTGGAGTTTTAGGAGCCATTAAAGGGCAAGAAAAAAGAATACCAATTTTTGGAGATCAATTTCAAGAATGGTTTAAAAATATTTAATTACTACGTTAAAGGTAGCATCACAATGAGCGATTTAAATTACCTGGTAAGAATACCAAAAAAAGAAGTCGAAAACCCACCCTTACTAATTTTATTACACGGTTACGGAAGCAATGAACAAGATCTCTTTTCATTTTCAGAGGAACTACCCGATGAATTTTTAATTATAAGCGCTCAAGCTCCTATAAACATGCAGCCTGGAAGTTATGCCTGGTATGATAGAAATTTTGATCGCATAAATGGTAAATTCTCAGATTTAAAGCAAGCGAAGGAGTCTATTGATAAAATAGCTGTTTTTATTGATCTAATAAAAGAAAAATACAAGACAGATACGGCGCAAACATTTTTATTAGGTTTTAGTCAGGGTGCAATTTTAAGCTACTCTTTGAGTTTTTTCTATCCGAACAAGGTACAAAACGTAATTGCATTAAGTGGCTATATAAATACCGACTTATTACCCGCTACTATTTCAAAAGAAATTAGAACTGACTATTATTGTTCTCATGGATCTGTAGATCAGGTTTTACCGGTAGAATGGGCTAGAAATAGCAAACCTTTTCTAGATAATTTAAAGCTTCAAAACACTTACTCAGAATACCCTGTAGGTCATGGAGTTGCTCCTCAAAACTTTTTTAGTTTTAAACGTTGGATTGAAGAAAGATTGTAAGCAAGGGAACCGTTGTTATTTTTCTAAAAAATAAGTAGCATCAGCGAAGTCATCAAAATCTAAAATTGATAAAAAACCATCCATACTTTTAAACTACCTTTACACTAAAAATAACACATGAAGTTTGCTGAATTTTCTTTAGATAAATCAATATTAAAGGCAGTTGCTGAAGAGCGATTTCATACAGCTACTTTGGTCCAACAAAAAGCAATTCCTTTGGTTTTAGCTAAAGAGAATGTCATCGTTTCTGCACAAACAGGTACTGGTAAAACCGCCGCTTTTGCCTTGCCTATTATTCAGCTATTATCTGAAAAAGCATCCGAAGAAAAGAGCGTAAAAAAGATTAAATCAGTAATTATTACTCCAACTCGTGAATTAGCAATTCAAATTTTAGAAAAGTTTACCAACTACAGCAAATACACAAACCTAGCTACAACAGCTGTTTTTGGAGGTGTTTCACTAGCACCACAAAAAGAACTGTTGGCAGAAGGAATAGACATCTTAATTGCAACTCCAGGAAGGTTAATTGACCTTCATTTACAGGGGAACATTGACTTAAGCGCTATTGAGATTTTTGTACTAGACGAGGCCGATTTAATGTTGGACATGGGATTTATAAACGACGTAAAAAAAATAGAGGCTTGGTGTCCTAAAAAAAAGCAAACCTTACTTTTTTCAGCAACGATTCCAGAAAAAATTAATGAACTAGCCAAAACTACTCTCAAAAACCCTGTAAAGGTTGAAATTAACCCTGAAGATACTACTGCAAAAAATATCGGACAACTATTGTACTATCTTCCAAAAAAGAACAAAACAGATTTGTGTTTGCATCTGTTAAGAAATACCATAAATGGAAAAATAATTATTTTTAGGCGTACAAAATTTGGCGTAGATAAACTCGAAGAAAGTTTACTAAAAAATGGATATAAAGTAACAAGTATTCATGGAGATAAAACTCAAAGTATCCGAAATAAAGCTATTGAGGATTTTAAAAATCAAAAAGCAACTATTCTAATCGCTACAGATGTAGCTGCTCGTGGAATTGACATTATCAATGTAGATGCCATTATTAATTTTGACATTCCAAACATTCCTGAAACATATATCCACAGAATAGGTAGAACTGGTAGGGCAGGAAAATCTGGTATTGCCTTTTCTTTCTGCTCTCCGGATGAAAATGGGTATATTAAAATTATTGAAGGGTTGATTGAAAAGACTATTAAAATCATTGACGACCATCCATATCCTATTTCTAAACCAACTCATAAGAAGAAGCAACCCAACACCATCAGCAAACATAAAAAAGGAAGGAAATCTGAAGCCTCCAAAAAGAAAAAGAAACGCTGGTATTAGTGCTATTTTTTCTCTCAAAAAAAAAATTGACTCTATAAATAACTACTGGGAACTCTTTAAGACAAGAAGCACAAAAAGTTGTCCAAAATCAATGACATACGTTTTATCATCTTTCTTTTCTAGAAAAAAGCTTTAACTCATTAATAAGAATAGGATTACACAGAGGTTACCTGGATAAACACATCCTCTACCTATTTTATTTACATGAAAACATCAGAAATGAGAACACTGAATAATAAATGATTTTGAGCATTAAAAAACAGCCTTAGAAGATTTATTATTTTTAAAAAAAAACTGTTTAAAACTCTTACACAACTTTAAAGCAGTATTAACCGAAAATTTCATTCAAAATTTTAGCCAAACGAATACCCCCTTTTTGCAATTGATTTCTCACAATTCCGAAATGTTCATAAGAATATCGATATCGTAAATTTTGACCTGATTCAACAGAATTATAAACATCGTTAGTAAGCTCATGAACTTCATTTACCCAATCAATCAATGTACCTTTTTCTATTGCTAATATTTGTTTTTTGGATAAACTTCTAGCATTATTAGCTAGCTCTAAATAACTCATCCCCCAATCATCAATCAACGAATGATCCCAAACATGATGTAAGTTCGTTTTACTCCCAAACCATTTAAGTTGAATATCATTACCCCCCTTATCCTCTCTTCTACCAATATGCAAAGGTTGGTGTAAATCACCTAAAAAATGAACTAACATTTTGAGATGAAATTTTTTATCTTTTAATGTGCTGTTTTTATCTTTAAGAACGGCAACACAGGTTTGAATTCCAGTAACTAAATCTCCCTTGGGATTTTTTTTGGCAGATTCATAAGTCTCATCCAGATCCATATTAATATAATGCCAAGAATAATACTTATTATAATTTCTGTCTGATTTTATCTCATCGGCATAGGTAGAAACAAAAGCTAAGCTTTGACCATTTAAAATTTTATTAATTCTCTTTTTGGTTCTTTTATTTAAGTATTTTTCTGCTATTTCACCTGTAGCTCTATGACCATTTTTACCCCAAAACATGGACTCTTTTTCTGATACTTTTGAAAAGAAAAGAAAAGAAATCACTAAAA
>Ga0102855_1000592_pt1 | contig 11584 bp, 9 predicted proteins | sample Colrivmet1370B02_FD_78450 | JGI IMG/M metagenome (GOLD analysis project Ga0102855, IMG submission 78450) | Estuarine microbial communities from the Columbia River estuary - metaG 1370B-02 | ecosystem: Environmental > Aquatic > Marine > Intertidal zone > Estuary | place: USA: Columbia River...
ATCGAGGCGAGACTAGCCGCATATAACCACTCAAGAGAACCAATTCAACGGTTGATGCTTCGAGAAGTTGTTGAATGTTATTTTCGTGGCTCAACCGCCTTTGGTTTGCATCTTCTTCGTCTCGTGGGAGTGGGACGCACATCGACTCAACACCCAATGCTTCTGCGCGTTCAAGCCCTTTGACGTCTGGTCGGTCTGATATGACCAAGACCGTTTGGTGGCCGCATGCAGGATTTACTTGTTGATGGCGAATCATGGCTTCCATGCCTGAACCTGAGCCCGAGATAAAAATCGCACACCGTATTGGCTCCTGCGCTGAGCCTCGTCGTAACGCCCACTGGCTACTGCCCATGCATTACGGTAGTACGAGAACACCTTGAGGTCTTCGGATATCGCGCCCATCACTTTTTGTGGGTTTGTCCACAGGCGCAGTTGAGGGGAACAGATATGGTTGAAGTATCTCCTTCAAAATCCTCCAACGATTCAATCGCCCTTAAACAAAATCCCTTCGATGGTTTATCTGAAGAAGCGATTATTGAATCGGTGTTGGATGAACACAAACCATCTCGCAATCCATTTGTGCGTGGCCTATGGATTACGGTCGGGAGTATTGGCGTTCTGTTCGCTGTTATTGGGATATTCGTGCCTGGGTGGCCAACGACTTCTTGGCTTGTTCTCTCAGCCTACTGCTACGCTCGGTCGAGTAAAAAATTGTTCAAATGGCTGCTTACGAACCGACTGTTTGGAGCAGGATTGCTCGAGTATTACCGAACTGGAAGATCGTTGCCATTTCACTCAAAGGTCGTCATTGGCGGCATCATTTGCATCGCTTCAATAGGTTCAATCTACATCATTACAAAGGCTGGCGACCCTGGATTTGGTCAGGCTTTAATCGCCATCGTCGCGATTATTGGAGTTTGGTGGGTGGGTTGGAAAGTTCCAACCACTGCTTAATCTTCCTTGGGCGTACCAGTATACCTCAACGTCGTTGAATGGCCTGCATTGATGTCAAAATTCGGCAAGATTCCGTGAATGATAAGGCGAAAAGCCCCAAATCCGAACCAGAAAGCCATCTTCCAGGCTTGGGCAAGATGTTGAAAATAAGAGATATTCAAGTCTTTGAGATGGCCCATGCTCCAAGGGGCCCGGACATCCTCCTTAACTGAAGGGGGTTCAATGTCGGAAGAGGCGGTGTCCTGTAAACAGCATAGAAATGCCCTTCGAATCTGCTGCATCAATGACTTCTTGGTCTCGAATTGAGCCTCCGGGTTGTACAATCGAAGATGCTCCTGCGTCCGCAGCTTGTTCTAATCCATCCTTGAATGGAAAGAAGGCGTCTGATGCCAGTACACATCCTTGAGCTCTTTCACCGGCTCTTCGTGCAGCAATTCGTACTGCTTCAACCCGACTGGTTTGTCCCGGGCCAATACCTACTGTGGCTGTACCTTGAACCATAACAATAGCATTCGATTTGACTTGTTCACAGATTCGAACTGCGAACTTCATACTTGCGATTTCGGATTCACTCGGAGCCTTTTTGGTGACAACTCTTGCTTTTTCCCAATCGATAACCGGCGCTTCCTCTGTTTGAACCAACCATCCGCCCTCAATGGGCTTACGAACCAATACCCGCTCCAAGGAAGCAAGACGGTTGTTTGGAGATTCAATGGTCAAAATCCGGCGGTTCTTCTTCTGCATCACAATTTGTTTTGCTTCTTGGTCGTACGCAGGCGCCATGAGCACCTCGATGAATAATCCGGACATAGCGTTCGCAGTATCAACTTCAAGGGGTTCATTAAAACAAATAATTGAGCCAAAAGCCGATTCGGGGTCACTGGCTAATGCTGCCTCATACGCTTCTTTTTGAGTTGTTCCAAGGGCAGCGCCACAGGGGTTGTTATGCTTGACGATTACGCAAGCATGCGGGGTATTCGGCCACTCATCGGTCGACAATGCACGGCATAATCGAAGCGTGGCATCCGCATCAGAGTAATTGTTGTACGACATGTCTTTTTCGCCCTCGACGTGTGCTGTAACGAGGGTGGAGTGGTTGCCGAATTCTCGCGGATCGGTGTACATTGCGGCTGCTTGATGGCTGTTTTCACCGTAACGAAGTGCATGTGTTTTGACCGCTGACGCAAGGAGATTTGCTGGAAGGCGCAAGGTCTGGACTGCTGTGTCATCACTGAGTTCAGGTCTACCAACCCATCGGGCATGCAACTCGTCTGCAATTGCTGAATCGTATGCTGCGGTATGCTCGTATGCATCAAGAGCGAGGCTGCGGCGCATATCAATGGAAACTCCATCGGCTGAATTGGAGGTTTGCAGTGCCGAAATAATCTCATCGTACCTCTGTGGATTGCATGCAATGATGACGTTGCGGTGGTTTTTGGCTGAAGCGCGAACCATCGTTGGCCCTCCGATGTCAATCATTTCCAAAAGGTCTGAATCTTCCAATGGAGGTTGTTGCGCTGCAGCGGCAGAGAAAGGGTAGAGGTTACAAGCGACAATTTGAATCGGGGGGTAACCGAGTTCTTCCAGTCCTTTTTGATCTTCTTCAGATTCTAGCCGGGCGAGGAGTGGGCCATGTATCGCTGGGTGGAGGGATTTCACTCTACCGTCAAAAATTTCGGGATGGCCGGTGACTTCTGAAACTCCAATCACTTCAAGTCCGGCTTCGCGTAAGGTGCGAGCGGTCCCCCCGGTGGAAGCAATTTGAAACCCAAGTTGGGAAAGAGAGGTTGCGAATTCAACGATTCCTGTTTTATCAAAAACGCTAAGGAGGGCCCGGGGTGGTGGGTTTGAGGTGCTGCTCATCGAGATTCCCGTTATCGAATCCATCGGTCCGATGATATTGAACATAGCGACGAAGAATGTTGGAACTTCGAACGGTTCAATCGCCGCGTGACGATATCACTTGGTCCACACGAAGCAGTCCGCAAGCGGTTTCACAAGCCGCTTCAAACGCGTGAGCGAGTGTTTCTGCACTTGCCCAAGCCTCACTTACAGGTCCGCATAGGCCTGAATGCGTCACACCAAAGTCGCTGTTACCTTGTCTGTGTTGTGAACGCAGTTCCAGGAGTCGGTCCAACTGATCGTTACCAGAATTAGAAATCAATGTCGATGGGATGGACTCCAGAGCACGCGCGAACGCTTCCATTGCGAGACGCTCTCTTCCGCCATGTTCCTCCGCTGCGTCCTTGACGGCCAAACTCGCTGCAATGTGGAGGCTGCCACCACCAAGGAGTACTTCGCCGGTTTCCATTGCGCTTGTCACCGAGCACAATGCATCGTAAAGGCCGCGAATAATTTCTTCACTCGCAACACCGTCACCACCACCAACATCCACGGTGGCAAGGCCAGCGCTAAGGCCGAAATCAAGATGCAGCCGTTCTCGCCGTTCCTCATCGCCCTCAAATGTTTCAACGCTCATCGAATCAAATCGGCCAAGTGATTCTGCATCAAGGTCGTCGAGATGGTCGATTAAACGGGCGCCTGATGCTTTGGCAACATCTTCGGCTCCTGACCGTTCTAAGCCTCCCAAAGCGAACAAGCCGGAATCAACAAATTTGTGGAGAATTCGTGGATCGATTTCTTCAGCACAAATAACGATGGATGCTCCTGTTGAGAGAACTTGTTCTGCTTTCTTTTGCAGGATCGTTTCTTCTGCATCCATGAAAGCAACCCATTGGTCAGGAGATGAGATTTCAATCTCAGAATCTCTACTGCTCTGCTCTACAGCAATTGGGCAAGAGAGAACTGCGATGTTTCCTGCTGGCAAATGCCGTGGCATTCTATCCAAATCAAAACGGCGCTCAAGAATAAGTCCTCGGACCATATTCGTGTCAGCAATACTCCCGATGCCGCGCTTCGTCATACGAACATCTTGGGTGCGAACGTGGAGTACGCCATTCATATCCCCGGCCACCGTTTGAGCTGCGTCCACAATACAGCGAGCCAGTTGTTGGCCGCCCGATTCAGCAGATGTCCCCGTCATTGCGGTTTGAGCAACGAGTATGAGTTGGTCAACGTCAGTTGGAGTAATGCGTTGGACGCGTTTATCCAAGACCTCGAGGGTGGTTTGTAGAGCCGCTTGATATCCTTCAACCAAAAGGAGTGGATGAAGGCCTTTCTCAAGTAAGCGCCCAGCCTCACGCATAAGTTCACTGGCAAGAATAAGGCAGCCGGTAACGCCGTCACCGCAAGCGTTTTCTTGGGATTCGGCGAGTTGAACAAATGCCTTTGCCGCAGGATGTTTTACCAAAAGTTCTGATACAATCTTGGCTCCGTCGTTCGTAACCGCCGTTTCTCCGCTGGTTTTGTACATCATCTTGTCAAGACCGTTTGGGCCGAAAGTGCCCTTGAGTAAATCACCGAAAGCAACAGATGCACTGACCAGTTTTTGCGTGACTGCAGGACCGCTGGTGACAGAAGTGGTTGGACGGACGATTGCAACAGGTGCGCGTCCAGAACCGTCGTTCGGTTGAGCCATTGTTTTAACCGGCGTGAAGCGTATAGATGAACCCTTTCTTATTCAGAAAAGGGGGAAGGGGGCACTCCTATCGTTTACACGATAAAAATCGCGGCAAGACCGATGACTGCAACAGCGCCGACTGCGATAAGGATTCGAGTCATGTTGTTTGATTCTTCAACGACGGGAGCGGGGAGTGTAGATGGGTTTTGAAGCGGTGGAAGGTCTGGAATCATTTTACCTGCTGGTTCTTCGACCTCTGGTTCTTGGGGCTCGGGTGCTTCGAGTTTTTCGAGTTCAATTTGTGCTTGGCGTTTGGCTTCTTCAAGTTCTGCTTCTGCTTGACGTCTTGTTTGCTCAAGGTCTGCTTCTGCTTGACGTCTTGTTTGCTCAAGGTCTGCTTCTGCTTGACGTCTTTTTTGTTCAAGATCTGCTTCTGCTTGCTTTCGAGCGGCTTCTTGGGCAGCATTCAATTCCGCCTCAGCCTGAGCTTGTTGTGCAGCTTCTTTCGCGGCATTTAATTCCGCTTCTGCTTGGCGCTTGGCTTCTTCGATCTCTGCTTCTGCTTGACGTTTCGCTTCCTCGAGTTCTGCTTCTGCTTGTTTACGAGCGTTTTCTTCACTTTCAGCTTGGGCTTGACGGGCGGCTTCTTGGGCGGCACTCAATTCCGCTTCAGCTTGGCGTTTGGCCTCCTCAAGTTCTTGTTCAGCAGCGCGTTTTGCCTCTTCGAGTTCTAATTCTGCTTGCTTGCGTGCTGCTTCTTCTGCCGCACGTGCTGCGGATTCTGCCGCTGCCTGCTCAGTTGCTTCTTTAGCGGCTTGAATTTGTGCTGCAGTTTCTGCTTTGATACGTGCAGTTTCTTCTAATGCAGCAGTTTTAGCAGCTTCAATCTCTGACAAAGCCTTGTCATGTTCATCCTTACGAATTTGGGCTCGTGCCGCCTCTTCAGCATCCTTAGCTGCATGTTCAGCTGCGGAACGTGCCTTCTCTTGAGAAGCCAATTCATTCTCTTCGGGAGTCGGTGCTTGTGCTGCTTCAGCAGCAGCTTTTTCTTGCGCCTCTGCTATAGCCTTGAGTCGGTATTCCTCTTCCACTTTCTCACGTGCTTCTTCCTCGGCAAGACGAATGATTTCTTCGGCTTTTTCAGCCATACGCCTCTCCTCTTGTTGTTTGGTTTCGACCTCAAGGAGTTCTTTCGTGCTTATCTTGGACAGTACTGCCTTGGTAAACAATTCAAATTCTTCGTCCGTAATCTCGCCAGTCATTACAGCGCGAGCAGCTATCATCAGGCGCTGGATATCAGGCGCCATAAACGCCCCGGGATGATCATCTAATTGTGCCCTGAACGTCGTATAGAAAGAACGGTGTTCAGTTGAAATAACACCATCGACGGTGATTTCATCTTGCAGCGATGAAAGTATCTCTGTAAGATTGAGGGCAGCCGACACGTGTCATCAACTCTACAATCAACGAGGTCACTTCTTCAATCCGTGAATCTTTCGGGATTCATCATTTGCCCAATGGAATGCGAGTTTTAGCAAGCGCAAATAGTGGCCAAGGCCATCCTTCTCCATACGAGCATGGAGCGTTTCATTTTCGATGAAGATATCGCCCCAAAGATTTGCTGCGGTTCCTTGGTTGCCTTTAGGTAAGTCGAAAACTTCCTTGGTTGCAGGTTCAAGCAGGGAGCGCCAAACGAGGGCGGGGTTCACGGCCATTGTCACTTCAACGATGATTTCGTTTTCGTTTAGACCGGTGCCGGTTTGCCATGAGTCGTCGCCCATATCAGCAAGGAACGGTAGACAGACGTCTTGGATAGATAGGCTGGTCATCGGATCAGCGTTGGTCAGTGCGTTGAATGCCTCACGCATACGTCCGCGATCTGCTCCACGCGCTCCGGTAATGTTTCGTAGCTTGTCAATCGATGTTGGTACGATGAAACGGATGTCGGTGTAGTAGACCATCGGGTTGTCGTCCTTTGAAGCAAAGACGTGCGAATAAGGTGCTGAATCTGCAGTTTCTCCAAGGTCGGAAAGCGGGTAAACGGTCTTCAGAGCATTGGTTGCAATCGATTGAACACAGCGACGCATCAAGCGGTCAGGTGCTGCAGAAATATCGTTGAAGGTTTGGATGTACTCATCCATACTCATGACATCGTAGCCTCGAACGGAAAGAATCGAGTGGACGTTTGGTCCAACTTGCTTCTTTTCACCATCATGGAAGTCGGCTTGACTGATCCATCGAGATCCTTGAGCGACATCGCTCGCAGCTACAAGGTCTGCATACGCCTTGAATCGGCGAGTGACTCTGTTCATGAAGTCGGCCTGGTCCAGTTTGGTGAACACTGTTGATTCGTAATTCGATTTGAGGGCGTGGTCTGCGACTTGGCTTGCGTTAACACAGGTCAACAAGTTGCCCTGGTCGCGAGGATATACGAGAAGACGGCGTCGCTTTGCTCCGCCACCGAGTCCGCCAATCCATGGGTCGGTCAACATGTATCCAAAGGATGCACAGACCTCAAACAAACGAGCGTACTTGTCCTCGTCACTTGCACTCGCAATCCATTCGTCCAATCCAGGTTCGATGCAGTGGAATTCCAAAGGCACCATTTCGGAACCTGCGCCGAACATTTGGCGAACCGTGGAGGAGCTCATCATGCCCATCAAACTGTAAAGAGAAGTCTTTCCAGTGGTCATGAAAACATCCGTAATTCCTTCTTCACCGAATGAGAGTCGGCGGTCTGGAAGATTGACAAGTAGATTGAATGCGGTTGGTGATTCACGGTTACCGTTGACTGCTGGCCAAATCCAAGTTCCAGGCCGGGTCATGATGTAACCGCTGGCATCTTTTCCGAAACCGGCAGGGGAATAGCGGGTCCATCCAAGTCTGTTGTTGAACGATACGCCACGATGCATCAATGAAGGATAGTAGCATTGATCCAATGGGTCGGAGTCTGGAACTACGCCTCGGTGACCTAAGCCCCAAAGAATCGTTTCCCATTCTGCTTCTTCGCCTTCTTTGGCTCCGAGGAATGGGTGGTCAACGCCGGGCCCGTCTCCAGTAAGGAAAGAGCCGCCCATGCGTTCTTCATCGCCAGTTGAGCAAAAGAAGAGGGTTTGAGTTGTTGACAGTTGCTTAGGAGTCCACATGTTGGCATTGATGATTGTCTTCTGTTTGAGAAACTCCGAAACGTTTGATATTCGACGCTCGAACTTGAACCGTTCTGCTTCAATCCATGTTGAGCCAAGAATGAGGTTCGTGTTAAGCAAACGCGCTCTTGCAGGCCCGATATATCGGACACGAGGGTCTGATTTGGTTGTGTCTGAATGTGGAAGTTCTTCCCATGGACCTCTTCGAGGGACATACTTGAGGAATTCTACATGGTCGAATTCATCGACTTGAGCCTTTGAGACTGCTTCCTCGACGATGTCCATCAAACGAACATAAGTTTCGCTTGGTCGCATCTGCTTTGTTTCTACGTACGCTTTGTTTGATACTGATCGATGTTCCCACATTTTATTCACCTTAGAATTTCTTTCGATGTTCGTCTTCTTCTGTCGACGGTGCTGGAGTGTCGACGGTCTCTGAGCCAGAATGCTCTGTAGCTTCGAGTGTTTCTGTTTCTGCTGCCGCTGCTTCTGCTGCTTCTGCTGCTTCGGCTTCTTCTGCTGCTGCTGCTTCTTCTTCTGCTTCTGCAACCATTTCGACTGCGAGCCTCTCAGCAGATTCTTGAATCTCATCTTCCTTCACTGCAGAGATAATCAAAGCCGCTGTTGCTTGCATCGATGCGTCAACATACGGTGCTGCCCTGTAGAAGTATTGAATCATGCTTCCGACTGTGCCGAAAATTGCGCCTAAGCCAATGACCCAGCCGTTGTTGATGTTCTGTGTGCTGTCATCGCTGTTGAATAATTCTGATGCCGGGATTCCGGTTTCCGGAGGCCACCATGTGGCACCTGATGCATTTGTTAGAACTTCGATCGTTGCCCAGACTGCGTAAACAATCATAAGAATTGAAATCCAGTTCACCATAGCACGGTTTTCTAAAAGGAACTTAATCAGCGCCCTTTGGTCGCCTGATGTCGACTTATTACCATCGGTCATAGTAATCCTAAACCACATCCACTTAAAAAAAAGACCCATTAGAAAACGGGTATAGGTGCTTTCTAGAAGCGTTTACTACCTGCGGTTTTTCTTCGGTTTATTCTTACGGCCCTTGTTGCCGCGATTACTGTACTCCCATGCTCGGCTATCTCGGCTGCGTTGGTCTGAAACATCTTGCCATTGTTTATTTTTGGGCATGGAAAGTGACTCGGGCATTTCATCGAACGACTCAATGTTTAGTTGCATTCCCCCGAGTTCGTCTTGAAGTTGACGAACGTTTTCGCCCCCTTTGCCAATCAAAGTTGAAATCATATTTTGGGGCGCGTAAATTGTCGCACTTGATTCTCCCTTGAATTGAACTTGACATTGAACGCCAACCCATTGTTGAATGATGTGGGTCAATTGGTCTCTAGCGAGCATCTTTACTGGGGAAAGTGCGCCTGTTTTCCGACCTTCAACTGGGACAACTGCAATTTCGGAACCAAAAGCAAACATTTCGTGGGTGATTTTTCCACTTGGAAACTCGACCACTTCGATAACCGGGCGTGCGAGCTCTTCCTGCATCCCAGTTGGAGGCTTGACCGTCATTCGAAGTTCGAGAACCTGTTGAATCTGACCCGATTCAACGTGGATGATGGTGTCAAGAACTTGACTCACAAGGCCAAGTTCAACCTTTCCAATCAATCTTTGAATTGCTTCAAGAGCAGAGTTCGCGTGCGTTACGCCAAGTAAACCAACACCTGCAAGGCGGACATCTGCAAAAATTTCGAAATCTCTTGCTCTTCGCACTTCGTCAAAAATAACAAAGTCTGGGCGGACGAGGAAAATGATTTCAGCGGTCTTCTCAAGATCGCCTTCCAACGGCGCATACTGGGTAATTCGGTCTGCTAATTGCAAATCTCTTGGCGCCTCCATCGTTTTGACCATCGCTCCGACGTCCGTGTCGAGGTACTCCGCTATTGCTTGTGCCAAAGTGGTTTTTCCAGAACCCGGGCGGCCGCAAATAAATACTCCTCTGTGGTGGTCAGCAAGCCGGTCAATAAGCCGAGCATCGAGTTCGTAATCATCCAAGGAAAGTTTGGCGACAGGACGAACGATTGTGATCTCTCGAGCGTCCGCAAAAGGAGGCCATGCGCAAGAAATTCGCAAATCACCCAACTGGATAACTTGGCAGCCTTTGCGGTCTATTTCCAAAAAACAATCGCTGCGACCACGGTTCTCTTGAATCAATTCAACCAATTCTTCTTGGAAGGCCTCAAGTCGTAATGTGTCCCAATTTTGATCGGATTCAACTTCGACGAGTCTGAGCTCTCCAATTGAGCCCTGTTTGACCCTCGGAGGGCAATCCGCCTTGAGAAAAACCGTGTGGACCTGGTCCATAAGCAGGTCTTCCAGTGCTTGAGGTAACGTGGGGTGGTCTCCAAACTTCGCCATTGCAATCAGACATGGTCGAAGAGGGGGGCCTTTCACCCTTCGCCTCAAAATCGCACTTCATTCAGTTGTTCTTTGGTTGAATGAGAGCGCCGGTCCACCAAAAAGAGCCAATGAAACACAGTGAAAGGGCGTAAGAGCCAACGGTCGGGAAATCGAAAACGCGAATACATATCTCAGCAAATACAGCGATTGATGCAACGAAGCTAAACATGACCAAGACGCCTTCTGCATTCATGCTCAGAGTGCTGAATGTGAGGTCTTTTTCCGAGAGCCCCCAAACCACGGCCACTAAAGACGAAAGTCCGATGAACGTCATTGCTGCATCCATGGCGCTGTCTTGCAAAAACCAAGTCAAAGCAGCAACAACAAAACTACCGAGGAACATGCGTTGAACGGCGGCGAAAGAAAGGCCCATGGATTCGGCGAAGCGTCAATGATTCTTGAAGACTCGTAAGAACGGGGTTCAGTTATCTACGTATTTTTCACACCAACTTTCAGCGCGAAGCATGGTAATTCGAAGTATCTCAGCAGTTTGCAAGTGGGTTTGAGAATGCGAAATCGATTGCTCGGATTGAGACAAAATCTGTTCATATTGAAACTGGAGCGGCGGTTTAATGTCCGTCATTGAGACAGGTTTGAATCCGTCTCCAAGCGAACCGATTTCAAGTGAATTGGCACGCCTAAAGTCAAGGCGCAAGCAATTCTTCGAGCCTTCAACTGTAATCAATGAGCGATCGTTTTGCCCCCATCCAACCTTGATCTCAACGGTCACGTCACCAGCGTTGCCAGGTCGGGAATACTGTATGTTAAGGCTGCATTCATCAGCATTGGCAAGATGCGTTGGTTTTTGCTGATTTAGGACGGTGATGTTGTTGAAAAAAGGCTTGGGCGGAACTCCTGCAAAGAACGGCACAGTGTCAAGAGCGTGTGATGCAAGTCCATCAATGACGTTGGCAGGTGGGGATTTATTTCGGGAAGAATACTTGACGTATCGTATTGACTTCAACAATCCAATCTGCCCTTGTTCAATAATCTCTTTCGCAGCAAGAATGCCTGAATGATAGCGCAACAGATACCCGGAGTGAAGTGTTCCGTTGCTGATGTCAGCTTGCTGGATGAGTTCTTTGACGCCTTCTGGAGAGGTTGCTAGGGGTTTTTCGATGAGAACATTGAGGCCTCTCGACAATATGGCTTTACCCAAGGAGACGTGCGTTGTGTTCGGAGTAACCAGTGCAATGAGGTCGAAAGAAACTGAGTCGCACATTTCAGTCCATGCAGTAAAACAACCGTCAAGGCCATCAGGTAATTCCTTGAGGCGTTTTGCATCAATGTCACACGCGTAAACTTCATCGACAAAGCCTGAATCCTTGAGTTTCAGCAGCGTTCGGATGTGGGCAAGGCCCCATCGGCCGCAACCAACGACGCCAACGATGTAGGACATGGGAAATCCTCAGCGGTAGAAAATTGGCTTAAATGGGCGTCCTGCGGCTTCCGAGAGGTGCGGGGTGTTGAACTGCAATTGGCCCATGTTGAGAACAACTTGTCCTTGAATATCAATCAACCGTTGACATGAAT
>Ga0102855_1000596_pt1 | contig 11565 bp, 14 predicted proteins | sample Colrivmet1370B02_FD_78450 | JGI IMG/M metagenome (GOLD analysis project Ga0102855, IMG submission 78450) | Estuarine microbial communities from the Columbia River estuary - metaG 1370B-02 | ecosystem: Environmental > Aquatic > Marine > Intertidal zone > Estuary | place: USA: Columbia River...
GAATCTTACGATACAAGGAATCCTAGATGGTTCAAATATTCTTAAAGAATGTACAGTACTAGATTTAAGTTACGTAAATGGATTTATTCATAACTGTGCTCTTGGGGGTAAGATCGACGTTAGCGGTGGTCAATTAACCCTATTAGATTGTTACTCAAATATAGCAGGTGGAGAACCAGGCCAATACGTTTCATTCGACATGGGTGGAGCTAATAACTCGTTGGCAGTGCGTAACTACTCGGGTGGATTCCATTTGAGTAACTACTCGGGTGGTACAGGTGCAATATCAATCGATATGTCCTCAGGTCGTGTTATCGTCGATGAGGATGTGACGGGAGGTAACGTCTATATTAGAGGGGTTGCTGAGGTCATAGATAATAGTACAGGTACAGCCACGACATTTGATCAAACAGTTAATAAGGCGATAAGTAGTATCTCCACTCCAGTAGCTACTATATCATACAAAGATATGATATTAATTGGTGAATTGTCAAAATAATTATTTCTATAAATAACATAAATTGAGGTATAATATGCCAGATAATAACAATATTAAATCAATTATTAGTGCATTAGCTCAGGGTAAAATGTCCGACGCTAATACAGCATTTAATGACGAAATGAGTGAGCTCATTAATACTAAGCTCGCTGATAGGAAAGTAGAAATCGCATCTCGCATGACGATTCGTCCTGAAGACTCCGAAGAGGATGAGGTAGACGAAATTGACTCAAGCGAGGATGATAACGAGGTATAAAAATGAAGCTCATATCTGAGTTCGTCGATCAGGATATACGGATCTTAACCGAATCGACTAAAGACGGTAAAAAAAGTTACGTCATCGAAGGTATCTTTATGATGGCTGATACGAAGAATCGTAACGGTCGCGTATATGAGTCTAAAGTTATGAAGCCCGCAATAGAAAAATATGTGCGGGAACAGGTTAACACAGGTCGTGCAGTAGGTGAGCTTAATCACCCTGACGGTCCTACTATTAACCTGGACAAAGTTTCACATCGCATTACTTCCTTAAAAATAGAAGGTAGTAATGTGGTAGGAAGAGCTCAGATTCTTGACACACCAATGGGTAAGATCGTACAAGGTCTCCTAGAAGGCGGTGTTAAGCTGGGCGTATCTAGTCGTGGTATGGGTAGTCTTGAGCATAGAGAATCCGCAGTATACGTAGGTAGCGATTTTCAACTGACGACAGTTGACATCGTACAAGATCCTAGCGCACCAGAAGCTTTCGTTAATGGGATTATGGAAGGGGTTGAATACGTGTGGGACAACGGAATTTTGAAAGCTCAACAAATTGAGGCTTATGAGACTGAAATCAAGAAGGCACGTGGTCCTCGGCAAATTGCCGAATCCCAGGCTCGGGTTTTTGCTGATTTTCTCTCTAAAATAAAACTATAAGGAGTGTCTAATGTCTGAAGAAATCGACATCTTGTCTGAGGAAGACATTGAGGCTATAGAAGAAGCGGGTATGCCAAAGAATCCTAAAGAGGAAGAAGCATCCGTCAATTCAGTTGATAAAGCCTCTAAGGTTGGAAAGAATCAAAAAGCTCGTAAAGGTGATAAACTTGCCGCTAAAGATGAGCCAGCTGATTCAAAAGACAAAAAATTCAAAAACAAAATGTGGGAAGATGCTGATTTCAGCGATGATCTAAATGCATTGGTTGATAGCGAAGAATCTCTCGACGAAGGGTTTAAAATTAAGGCAGCTACGATTTTCGAAGCAGTCCTAACTTCTAAACTTGAAGAAGAGGTTGCTCGTATTGAATCAGAGTATCAAGATCAGTTGAGCGAAGCAATCGAAGCCGCCACAACCGATTTAGAAGAAAAAGTCAATAGCTACCTAGGGTATGTTGTTGAGTCTTGGATGGAAGATAACGAACTGGCTATTGAAAACAATATCCGTACAGAAATTGCAGAAGGTTTCATGGAAAATCTGAAGCAGTTGTTCGTTGAGTCTTATATCGAAGTTCCTGAATCTAAGGTTGATTTGGTGGATGAGCTTGCTGACCACACCGTTGAGCTAGAAGAACAGCTTAACAAAGTAATGCAGGATAACATGAAGATCCAAGAAAGCTATAACGAACTTCAAGAATCAGTTCTTGAGATGAAGAAAGAAATGGCCTTGGCTGAAGCATGTGAAGATCTCTCCATTACTCAGGCTGAAAAGCTTGAAAAACTCGCTGAAGGTCTAGAAGCTTCTAATATCGAAACCTTTGAAACTAAAGTAGCTACTCTTAAAGAAGCATATTTCTCGGAGCGCGCGGCTAAGTTCGTCGCTGAAGAAACTGAAGTAGAAGCTACTGATGGCGAATCAATTGTAGAAGACGAACACCTATCCGATTGGATGGCTTCGATCTCTTCCGCTATTGCTCGCGGTTCTAAAAAGTAAAGTAATTACCTATACCAAGGAGAATACAAACTATGTTTGGTTCAGAAAAAATTATGGAGAAATGGTCTCCTATTATGGAACATGCGGATCTACCTAGAATCACTGATGGCTATCGTGCTGCAGTGACCGCGGTCGTTCTAGAAAACCAAGAAAAGGCCCTTCGTGAAGAGCGTATGGCTTTAAACGAAACGGCAGTTAACGCAACAGGTCCTGGTTCTGCAGGTTGGGATCCAGTATTGATCTCACTAGTACGTCGAGCTATGCCTAACCTCATCGCATACGATATTGCTGGTGTACAGCCTATGTCTGGTCCTACTGGCCTGATCTTCGCTATGCGTTCTAAGTACAATAGCCAAAATGGTGACGAGGCGCTGTTCAATGAAGCAAATACCGCGTTCTCTTCTACTACAGCTGGTAACGTACAAACTCACACTGGTGATTCTTCACTAGGTTCTGGTACAGTTACTGCGGGTGCATTTGTAACCGGCGCAACTTATGAGATCTTGACAGCTGGCGATACTGACTATACCGTAGTTGGTGCAGCTGATAGCAACGTTGGTACGGTCTTCGTAGCAACTGGCGCTGGTACTGGTACTGGTACTGCTGCTGAAACAGTAAGTGCGGGCTTCTCATCTGGTTCTGGTATGTCTACTGCAGACGCAGAGTCTCTAGGTACCGGTGGTGGTAATGAGTTTGGCGAAATGGCATTCTCAATCGAAAAAGCTACAGTTACTGCTAAGTCACGTGCATTGAAGGCTGAGTACACTATTGAATTAGCTCAAGACTTGAAGGCAATTCACGGTCTAGACGCTGAGTCAGAACTTGCTAACATCTTGTCTGCCGAAGTTCTAGCGGAGATGAACCGAGAGGTTATCCGTACTATCAACAGCAAGGCTAAGCTCGGCTGTCGTCAAGGTGACTTGTCTAACGCTGGTATCTTCGATCTTAATACTGATGCAGACGGTCGTTGGAGCGTTGAGAAGTATAAGGGTCTTATCGTTCAGTTGGATCGTGAAGCTAACGTTATCGCTAAAGAAACTCGTCGCGGTAAGGGTAACTTCATTATCTGTTCTTCTGACGTAGCTACAGCGTTGGCGGCTTCTGGTACATTGGATTACGCTCCAGCAATCTCAAGTGCATTACAGGTAGATGATACCGGTAACACTTACGCAGGTATGCTAATGGGTCGTATGAAGGTTTATATCGATCCGTATGCAACTGATAACTACATCACTGTTGGTTATCGCGGTTCTAACCCTTACGATGCTGGTATGTTCTACTGCCCATACGTTCCATTATCAATGGTTCGCGCGGTTGGTGAGAAAGACTTCCAGCCACGTATCGGGTTCAAGACTCGTTATGGTATGGTTGCTAACCCATTCGTTGGTCAACAGGCAGGTAATGATACTGGCGTTAACCGTCAGAACCAGTACTTCCGTATCTTCCGAGTAGATAATATCTTGGGTGAAGGTTGATCCTTAGGGGTTAATCATTAATCTTTGAGATTAATAAGAAAGAGCGACTTCGGTCGCTCTTTTTTTGTGGCATAAATAAGTGAAAGAACAAAGAGGTAACACTAATGCCGTACAAACCAGAAATCAGTCTTATAGACAAAAAATACCTTACCGAGAATCTAAACTTATTAAACGGTACCTCATTTAAGGTTGATATCAATAAAACGATTACTCCCAATCTCGAGTACTTTATCACGAGTGCCAATCTACCTGGTATCTCGGTAGCGGCTGCAATGCATCCAACAATGAACCGGAATCTAAAAATGCCCGGTGATAAAATTGAGTATATGCCACTCGAACTAGTATTTCTAGTTGATGAGAATATGAAGAACTGGCAAGAGATTTATGATTGGTTATTAGTCGAGGTTACTAGTAAAGATTCAATTCATGGTGATCTAAAGCACCGAGACTTAACCCTTACCATTATGAACAGTCACAACAATATTGGTAAGCAGATACAATTCGTCGATTGTTTCCCGACTGAGCTTTCCGGATTAGAATTTAATCTACAAAACACCGACGTGCAATATCTAACAGCAACGGTTACAATTGAGTATTCTTATTATAAAATAGTTGAGTGATTATGAATTTAGAGCAGATTATGAAAGAATGGCAGATTGATGCTGTCATTGATGAAATGGAACTAGGTGATGCATCTAGAAAAAGTGCCGTCTTACATGGCAAATATCTCATGGAGCTAAATATTGCAAAGATGCAGTTTAAGCAAAAAGAGATGGGTTTTAAACAGTTATTAAAAGATAAGCAATTGTGGTATGCGGGTAAGTTGGAAAAGGATACAATTGATGGTTATGGCTGGGAGTATGATCCTTATAATGGATTAGCAAAGCCTTTAAAATCGGATATGGATTATTGGTATGATGCAGATCCAGAGATCCAAGCGTATCAATTGAAGATCGAGCAGTTTAAGATAAAGGTAAATACAATCGAAGAGATTCTTAACATGATCAAATGGCGTCACACCCAAGTTAAGAATGCGATTGATTTCATGAAATTCACTAGTGGGATATAGGCATGAGCTCGGAAGCACTCATTGTAAGAAAGAAGAACCACGCTACACTGATCATAGATTGTAATCCCGGTGTGGGTTACGAACTTAGTGAGTTCTTCTGCTTTTTGGTACCCGGGTATAAATTTATGCCGGCATACCGTAATCGTGTTTGGGACGGCAAAATCAGGCTTTATAATCAACGTACAAAAGAACTACCCATTGGTCTATTTCCTTATCTAAACGAATTCGTTCAGGCTCGCGACTATCATGTTATAGTTGATCCGGCAGAATATTATGGTAGACCTGATGCAGAAAACGAAGAACGAATTGATCTAACAGATATAACCCTGACTGCTGGGGATAAGCTTATCAAACCTCGTGATTACCAGTTAGAAGCTGTTAATCATGCAATCGCCAAGGAACGATCGGTAATGCTTAGTCCTACCGCATCAGGTAAGTCGCTTATGATTTACTTGATTATTAGGCATCAATTAGAACAGTCCGATCATAAAGATATACTTGTTATTGTACCAACCACCTCTCTAGTAGAACAGTTAGCAAAAGACTTTGCAGATTACAGTCGCCTTGATGAAGGGTTTGACCCCGATGGATTGGTTCATAAGATCTATGGTGGTAAGGATAAGTACCTAGAGAAGAAGATTACTATCACCACCTGGCAGTCGATATACAAAGAACCTAAGGGATTCTATCAACGATTTAGTACTGTTATCGGAGACGAGTGTCATCATTTTAAAGCTAAATCGTTAACCAAAATTCTAGAGAATTGTACAGAGGCTAAATATAGATATGGATTCACTGGTACATTAGATGGAACAGACACACATAGATTAGTCTTAGAAGGTTTGTTCGGGCAAGTTCGTAAGGTCACTACTACAAAGAAATTGATGCAGGATAAGTCTGTTGCTCAATTGGATATCACATTGCTTCAGCTTAAGTATGATGATCCGGTTAGAAAAATGATGGCTAAATACACTTATCAAGAGGAAATCGATTTCTTGGTTACTCATGATAAAAGGAATAACTTTATAAAGAACCTTGCATGTTCTCAAGATGGTAATACCCTTGTGCTATTCAATCTGGTTGAAAAACACGGTAAGCCTTTATTCGAAGCGATTAAGGATAAGTTGAAGGATACTCGGAGAAAGGTGTTCTTTGTTAGTGGAGAGGTAGATGTTGAGGTTCGAGAGAATATCCGATCTATTACCGAAAAGGAAGATGGAGCAATTATTGTAGCAAGTCTTGGTACATTCTCAACTGGTATCAATATCAAAAATCTACATAATATAATATTTGCTGCACCATCCAAATCCCAAATTAAAGTACTTCAGTCAATTGGTCGAGGTCTTAGAATCGCGGATAATGGCCAAGAAACGAAACTCTTTGATATTGTAGATGATATGGGATGGAAGAAGAAAGCTAATTACACTCTCAATCATGCAAAGGAAAGGGTGAGCATATATGCCAAAGAATCCTTTAAATACAAAGTGATTGAGGTACCACTACATGAATCCTGATACGTTAAAACCAGCTCCGATCTTTGAGATTAAGTTGCAAAACGGTGAGACCTTGATATCTGAGATTCTAGATATAGACATCGAAGATACAACCATGATGTTATATTGGCCTCTTAAGGTCATAAACCGAACGGAAGGATCTTTCTTAAGTAGATGGTTTGTTTCTAATAAAGATCCTTGGATCCAATTGGAAAGGAATAAGATCATTGCTATTGGTGAATGTCTAGATGAGATGAAGACTAAGTATACGTTGTGTGTGATGCAATACAATGGTATGCTAGATGGTGATGTACCCGATCCTGATGCTGCTGATAACTTATATCATTGACCTCCGGTCAATCGACTACGTCGATGACATGATGGCTGTATCTGTATATTCAATCCTTCCTAGAAGTCTCTATAGTATCTATACCCGATGGGGGGACCCTAAACGAGGTTAATTTCACTTTCTCTTATGACATTTTGTCATAAGGAAAAGGTTTACAATGCTCCATTTATATGATATAATGGCTATACAATTTAAAAAAGTGAGGTAGAAAATGACCAAGGTTAAACCTAAAGATAAACCCCATTACGTTAACAATCGTGATTTCTCCAATTCATGTGTAGAATACTGCAAAGCTGCAATCGAACATGAATCCCAAGGTAAGTTAGTCCCGATCGTTACCGATTATATTGCCTCGTGCTTTATGAAGATCGCCGAAGGCCTTTCCCATAAACCCAATTTCATCCGTTATACCTATCGTGAGGAGATGGTAATGGATGCAGTTGAGAACTGTCTAAAAGCTTTGCGTAACTATAATATCGAAACGACAACTCGAACTGGTAATCCTAATGCCTTTGCATACTTTACCCAGATCTGTTACTTTGCATTCATTCGACGAATTACTAAAGAGAAGAAACAGTCTGATATCAAATTCAAGTGGATGTCCCAGGCTGATCCGTCTATCTTCTTAACCGGTGAGGATGATGATGAAGAAACTGCCCAATTCTATGTCGAGCAACTACGTAGTCGTATTGATAGGATACACGAGCTCGATAATTCGGTAAAGGTTTTTGCCAAAGACGAGAAAAAGAAAGAAAAGAAAGCAAAAGGCCTTGAGCTCTTTATGGGGAGATAAAAGCATGAAGATCGCAATAATTAACGATACACATTGCGGAGCTAGAAATAGCTCCGAGGTCTTTATCAATTACCAAAGAAGGTTCTATGAAGAGATATTCTTCCCTTATTTGCTGAAAAATGATATTAAACATATAGTCCACTTGGGTGATTACTATGAGCACCGGAAGTTTATAAACTTTAAGGCTTTAAACGCTAACCGAAAGATGTTCCTAGATCCTCTTAGAACGCATGGTATACACCTGGAGATCATCGCTGGTAATCACGATGTATACTATAAGAACACTAACGATCTTTGTGCAATTAAAGAACTAATGGGTTTTTATACAGACTGTGTTACTGTCCACATGAAGCCAACCGAACTTACATTTGGGTCAACTAAGATAGGTTTAGTCCCATGGATCAATAATGAGAACTATGGTGATACGATCCGGTTCCTTAAGAACACCAAAGCTAATATAATAGGTGGTCACTTTGAGCTTGAAGGCTTTGAGATGATGAAAGGGGTTAAATCACCTCATGGTATGTCGATCGAACCATTGAAGAAATTCGATCTAGTTTTATCGGGTCACTTTCATACCAAGTCACAACAGGGTGATATTCACTATCTTGGATCTCAGTATGAGTTTACGTGGTCTGACTGTGACGATCCTAAGTACTTCCACATCCTGGATACTGAAACCGGAGAGATCGAACCAATCCGTAATCCTATTACTATTTTCGATAAGATTATTTACAATGACCAGAAAATGGTCTATAATGACTACGATTTTAAACAACATGAAGATAAGTTCGTTAAGGTTATTGTGACACAGAAGAAAGACCTATATGCTTTCGATAAGTTCATTGATGGGCTACACTCGATCAATACGCACGACCTCAAAATCGCAGAAGCGTTTGACGAGTATTTAGGTGAAAATGTAGAAGACTCAGGTGTCTCGATCGAGAGCACAGAAACTCTATTGGACTCATATATCGGATCTGTTCAGACCGATTTAGAGGTCGACAAACTTAGATCGATCATGCGAGATCTTTATAAAGAAGCACAGGTTATGGAAGTCCTATGATAACGTTCAAAACTATAAGATGGAAAAATCTGCTTTCAACCGGAAGCGATTTTATCGAGATTAATCTTAATCGATCTAATTCTACCTTAATCGTGGGTCAGAATGGTGCTGGTAAATCTACCTTACTTGACGCTTTGTCCTTTGTCTTGTTTGGTAAGCCTTATAGAAGCATTAATAAGAACCAGCTGGTCAATTCTATTAACAATAAAGGTACTTTAGTTGAGGTCGAATTCAAAGTTGGCAATAGTGAATTCAAAATCGTTCGAGGGATTAAACCCAGCAAGTTCGAGATCTGGCAGAATGACCATCAGATTAACCAAGACAGTAATGCTCGTAACTTTCAAAAGTTCCTAGAAACTAATATATTAGGTCTAAACCATAAATCGTTTCATCAGATTGTTGTATTAGGTAGTGCTAACTTTATCCCCTTTATGCAATTGCCTACACAGTCTCGACGAGAGATTATCGAGGATTTATTAGATATTAATATATTCTCTAGGATGAATCTACTGCTTAAAGAACGAGCAGCTAAGCTCAAAGAGGAAATGCGAGACCTTAGTTATCACTATGATCTATCCAAGGATAAGATTAAGTTACAACAGAACAATATCGATTATCTAGAGGAATTGGCCGAAAAGGAACGATTATCCCATTCTGAAGATCTTAAAGCTAAAGAGGAAGAATATGAGATCTTGGAAGGTAAGATAGCCGAATGGGAAATGTATAAGATAGAGCTAAAGACCGTACGTTCAGACCTCGCCGATCTCGAAGATCGTAACCGAGAATTTATCTTTAAGAAGCGAGAGCATAAGAAGGATATAAAGCTACTAGTAGAAACCGGGCATCTCTTTAAAGATAATCATACTTGTCCAACATGTACACAAGAGATTGATCTTGATTTTAAGAAAATGAAATTGCAAGAGATTAAAGAAAGTGGCCTAAAGTTCAGCGAGTCTATTAGAACGATTGATAGCGAGATTGCAGATCTTAAGAGCGAGATCGATCGGATTAAATCTAAAGAGGAAGAGCTATCCGATATATCGATCGAAGCAGCTAAATGGATCCACGACCTTAAACGATTAACCGATGAGATCAATAAGATCAAATCGACTACTAGCGATCATACCGCACTTAACGACGCGCATAAGGAACTGGAGAATCTTAAGCGTATCCGCGATGATATGTTCGAGAAACGCCAAAAGTTTTACGAGTCGGGTCAGTACGTTCAAGCGGTAGGTGAAATGCTAAAAGATACCGGTATTAAGACTAAGATCATTAAGCAATATCTACCTGTAATGAATAAGATGATTAATCAATATCTACAGATACTTGACTTCTTTGTATCATTTAATATTGATGAAAACTTCGATGAAGTAATCAAGTCACGTCACCGCGATGATTTTAACTATGCATCGTTTAGTGAAGGCGAGAAAATGAAGATCGATCTTGCTCTTCTGTTCACCTGGAGACGTGTTGCTAAGATGAAGAATAGCGTTGCAACCAACTTACTGATAATGGATGAGGTTATGGATTCTTCTCTGGATCAGGATGGATTAGAGAACTTTATGAAGATCCTTAAAACCTTTGATGATGATAACACCAACGTGTTTGTGATCTCTCATAAACGTGATGAGTTGGAAGGTAAGTTCAGATCTAAGATTGAATTCGTTAAGGAACAAAACTTCTCAAAAATGAAAATAGGGGGTTTACAAACCGACTAAACTATGATATAATAGGTCTATTAAATAGGACTTTAGGACGTCTTAAAATTATAAATAGGTAGAAATGGAGAATGAATAATATGACCAGTATCGATTCGTTTAAGACGAGAAAGTATAACCATCGAAATCCTCAACATGGACAATATCAGATTGTTGATGAAGGCAGTGATTGGATCCAGTATAAACTGGTATTAGACAAGAATAACCCCCAGACCGATAAAGTCGTAAGGGGGCTTAAAACTGCCGGTTACAAACTTAATGGTATTAAGAAAATCCATAGTGACCTATCCGAATACCTCTACACGTATTATGTTTAACGAGGACCGTATGTTAACATTTAAAGAATATATTGATGATGAAGAAACAATTGATGAATCAACGTTTCAGCGCATGTTCACCGGTATTGCAAATCTCCCAAGTCGTAAAGAACTTAACGTGATCTTATCATATTGGAAAAAACATGTAGATAAGACCGGTACAAGAGACCTTGGAGACTTCGCCCGTATAGCACAGACGATGACTCGTAAAATAGGTCCGGCCAAAGCGCGAGACGCTGTAGCTAAAATGGTAAAGAACGGTTCATTAGATAAGAAATATATGTGGGAATCTGTTGATTCCTAAACACTGAGAAGGGGAACTATATCATGGCTATCGTAGTAACGGTATTAAAGACATACATTATTTTAATAAGCTTATTCTCAATCCTGTTTTCGATCATACAAAGAGAAATGGCTTGGCAGTCGGATAAGGAGTATGCCCTAGTAAATGGTAATAAGCCGATCGCGACTAAAGAACACGTCATCCGACATTTATCGAGTATTCATGAAGCGTTATTAGGTGGTCTTCTAGCATCATTACTATTCTAGAAAATAACTTGAATTAATTGCGCTAGGGGGTTTACAAACCCCTCGTTTTATGATATAATGCTCGCATATTAAATAAACAAGAGACCTTATTCATGGAAAACTCAAAACGCTTTAGATACTACCACACAACCGCTACCTCAAAAATCCCAGTAATTTTTAACTGGAACAGTCAGCCAGTTGGTCGTAGTATCACTGAGATCGACTCGTATGATGGTTACAATCCTCATACATGGGTAGGGTGCGTAATTAGAATTTCTCAGGGGCGTTTAGTTTTCATTACTCCTAAAAACGAAGTAGCTGATAAGGCAGGAATGGGCCGTACAATAAA
>Ga0102855_1000601_pt1 | contig 11503 bp, 8 predicted proteins | sample Colrivmet1370B02_FD_78450 | JGI IMG/M metagenome (GOLD analysis project Ga0102855, IMG submission 78450) | Estuarine microbial communities from the Columbia River estuary - metaG 1370B-02 | ecosystem: Environmental > Aquatic > Marine > Intertidal zone > Estuary | place: USA: Columbia River...
CAACTGATTCATCTCTTCTGATGATGGCACGTTCACTCCGCGCAAACGGATTTCTTTACTGACGTGGTCAATCAAGAACCAGTGGACTGCAGAATCGTTTGGAATGTCCAAACTGTCTCGGAACGCCTTCTTGTCAAGGTATACGGTGACTGTTCTTTGACGTACATTGCGGTCTCGAATAACGGCCCGCATGATCGTATCAAGACGCATTTGGCGGAACCTTGTCGAGCGTTGAATCACCGGTATCTCGATGATGGTATGACTTTCTCCAAGACCGTTTGCGTCAAAGGCAGCAATCACTTCATCGACGACACGCTGCTGCCATTGTTCAAACGCCGCAATAACAAGAAGGGGCTCGTTGTTGTAATCGTCCGGAACGGTTACCGTTTTTTTGTTGAGGTTTCTCCCTGTTACAGAAGGGAAAATTTCTGCCATTCCAAAACCTCACACGCACTCACAGTCAACGGTTTTTCAAATAGTCAGCGCCGTACCAAGTCCATTGTTCCATGGTCCAACCGGCCGGAAGGCCTTCGGGGGGAAGGGGGGGTGTAGCAGGAGACTCGACTGGCGCATTCAATGCTGGCAATGGCTTAATTTGCAGCGGAAGTGGTTGACCTACCGGAGAACGGCGGCGATTCATTGCCAACAAGCCAACGAGCAACAACGTAACAACCACCAGTGACGCTACAATCAGCGGCGTAGAGAAAGAGGTTGAATCACTTGCCAGGTACCGAGTAGAATCCATTGGGTAGGAATCGGCCTGGTCCGACCAACCATCAGCATCACTGTCGAGGCAGCCAAGCCGGTCGAGCGTCGAAGTACCGGACACCTCAAGACAATCGTCAGAGAACTCTGTACCGGTTTGGTCAGCGTATCCATCACCGTCAGCATCCGACCAGAGCAGGATATTTTCGGGGAATTGGTCAAGGTAATCGTCCCAGCCATCGCCATCGCCATAGGGGCATCCAAGTCGAGTTTCGGATGAAAGACCAAACAAGCCTGGGCAATCATCTGCAGCGTTACCGTCAGGAGAGTCTCCGTACCCGTCTGCATCGTCGTCCACATGTTGGCTCGCATCGTTTGCGAAGGCATCACCAGCGTCAGACCAACCGTCGCCATCAGCGTCGGCGCATCCAAAGCGGTCTTCGGTAGAAGTGCCGAATACTCCAGGGCATTCATCGCCTTGGAAACCGGTCAAAGCATCACCAAAGCCGTCACCATCAGCATCAATGTATTGAGTACTCTCCATTGGCATAGCATCGGCTCCATCCATCGCAGTCCAGCTCATGTCTGGGTCAGACCAACCGTCTTTATCAGAATCAAGACATCCGTTACGATCGAGTGTAGATGTTCCGATTGTTGTCGGGCATGCATCACCGTCTATTCCAGCGACCTGATCACCAAAGCCATCGCCATCGGCGTCGGACCATTGCGTTGCTTCGGTCGGGTATTCGTCTACGGAATCAGCATAACCGTCCCCGTCATAGTCTTCGCACCCAAGTGGGCCGCCAACGGAACTAAGCCCGTAGGTTTGTGGACAATCATCGCCACCATCGGAAAAACCATCGTTGTCATCATCGGTGTCTTCGGAAAGATCTTCGCAACCGTCTTGGTCTGCATCGTTCGATTGAATTGAAGAGAAGGACGGGGCACTCATTGGGCATTCGTCAACACCTGTCGTTGAAGGTGTGCACGCCCAGATTCCATCCGATTGCATACCGTCACAGATACGGTCATCATCGTCATCAAGGTCTTCTGCGCTGTCTTGGCATCCATCGGAATCGTAGTCTGTGGCGGCCGTAGCAATCCATGCGAGGTCGCCCTTTGGACACCGGTCCATGCCGTCGTCGACCATGTCGTTATCGTCATCATCGTCTTCAGTCAAGTCGGCACAACCGTCCATGTCATGGTCCGTCGCAAGCGATGAAATCCATGACAGATTACCAAATTGGCAGTCGTCAACCTCGTTTAGCACGGTGTCGTTATCGGTATCTTCATCGCACGAATCACCAAATGCATCGCCGTCGTAATTGGCTTGTGCTGCATTGGCCACGAAAGGACAGTTGTCAGCCGAATCGCCTACTCCATCGGAATCAGCATCGGTATCTGGTTGAATCAATACCACTTCATCTTGGCCGTTATCAACGTAATACAAGAGGCCATTAGGGCCAATTTCAAGTCCCATGATTGATGATGCGGTGGTTTGTATGGAATCCGCTCGAACACCAGCTTTCCCATCTGCGTCCAGTTCATAAGCGGTTATTTTTCCATCGCCGTTTGTGGATACGAACAATTGGTCACCGTCAAGAGCGATGCCACTTGGTCGATTGAGTCCGGTGTCAAGAACGCCCCATTCGATACCGGTAATATCTGAATACTCAGCAAGTGGTTCAAGACGAGATGACTCGCTCATGATGTTCAGTGACGAAGTCGTTGCATCGTCGGTGTTCACCCAGAGAACTCGGTTTGCACCGGCATCTGCGATGTAGAGGATTCCAGAGTCTTTATCGAGAATCATGTGCCCTGGAATACCAAATGCATGCGTGAGCTGGATATCAGCATAGCGCCGAACAATGGCATCCGAGTGGTCATCCATTCCCGTATCGTGGTCTTCTTGGAAATCGTAGTACACCAACTCACCGTAGTAGCCATCGTTGTACCAGTAAGCATTTTCCGAATCGTGAGCGATGCCCACGCCGTATGGAGATTCGTGATTCATGTCGATGTGGCTGCCAAGTAGTCCATCGGATTGGTGTTCCATGGCGAAGTGGGACAGCGACGAAGGCCAAAGCGTTGGACCCATGAAGTTGTTCGGAGAACCTTGTCCGCAGTAGGTGTTTCGAGTTTCTTGAGCGGAGCCCCATTGCCAATCAAATTCAGGATGATAAGAGCCAAAGGCAATCGCACTTACTTCTTCGAGGAAGTGGTTTCTGTGAGAATCACGGCGGTTTTCTGAATATTGTGATTCAAGCCCGGTATCGTGAACGATGGTTATGCTGTCAGTCGCTCGATTTGCGACCCAGAGTTCATTGGCTCGCCCCGGATGAAATTCAAGGTCCCGTGGATCATCGAGGTCATCTGAAGAGTCAGCAATGACGACTTCTTGGAAAACTTCTCCAAACTGCTCAACAGGTGATGTTTCCCTTGATTCCACTGCGTGAGATGGGATGGAGAACAACAGAATTCCGAGAAGAATGAGGGTCAATTGCTTGTTCATGAACACCCCAAAATCGCATGACCTTTGATACCTTGCTTCAACAGTGCGTTTCATTCCTCGGAATCTGTCGATGGTTTCTTCCTTCGAAAACGGCTTGGAATCAACTTGCTACGGAAACGTTCCAACAGGCTCCTACCAGCAATCAATCCACCGATAGCAAACAACGTCTCGCCTAAAACAATCAACACAGTAACGGTAACCGCGCTTTCTGAAGTGCTTAGTGGCATGAATGGAACTGCGAACAGTGCCGCATAAGGCACGCAGGACAGTACCATGAAGAGAATTCCTAACCGTTTACGTTCGATAGCACAGCCCCCGGTTAACATCGGCTTTGAGGTAAAAGGTCACCAGTATTCGACTCGAGGCTTCTTGATTCGGAGGTCTGTCCCCTGATAGTGGAACATATCTGCGAGCAGCGATTGGAATTCAAGGTAGCAAGGGTGCTTGTGCAAGCCGAGCGTCTTGGATTCGTTGGAAAGTCGTACGAGAATGAACTTTGGACGTGACCCGTGAGAGAACAACCACTCGTGAACGGTTTGTATGTAAATCACTCGTAACGACTCACAAAAGGCTTCGCCAATGGTCTTTGAATCGTGCGAAAGAAGCGAAGGCCAGTCATCAGGAACCCAATTCGAGTTGAAATGGCTCCACGATGGTTTGAACGCCGCCTCAGCGTATGCGCGCTGAATCGGGCCAATTTTACTCTGCAAATCATTCACGAGGTTGGTTCGGCTGAACGCTTGAGTGATTTTTTCGACGTATTCAGGATAGAGCGGTGGGTCGATAACCACTGCACTACGCGCCTTACTGCGGCCCAAGTGCGGGTATATTTCCCACCCTCGAGTGGGATTGTCGTTGAAGTCGTACTCGTTTCGCTCCCACCTTTCATCGCCCAATTCAGGCGGGGGCGGAGGGGGTAATTCCTCAGGGTAAATTACGACCCGTGCCCCGGAGTTGGCAAGTGTATCGAGTAATGTGTCAGGGATGTTTTCGCCACGAATAATGATTCGGCGATTCTCAATAGGTACGTCTGAACGACGTATTTGTGAAAGGAAAGTGAATAAATTGTCAATTTTCATACTGGCAATCGTCGAAACATCTTCAGCAGAAAGCGCCCATGAATCCACTGGAATGCCCGGAGTGTCTGAAAACAGCGGTGTTGAGCGCATTGAAACCCAGTTTTCATAGGCTTGAATATTCTCGATTTTCTCATCGCCGCGGATTCGTATCAAGTCGGTTTGCCACTGAGAAAGTTGTTCAGGATTCGTGTCCTCAATGACTGTTTCACCGTAGGTATATCCGGAATAGGGGGCGGAAACGGGTGTAGTTTCGGTCGTAATATCAAGATCACCTTCTTGCCTTGATTCAAGGTATTCCTGTTGACGCCGTTGGCGGCTTGCCATACGGGCGATTGGATTCAAGGATTCTTCGACTGCTCCGCCAACTTCTTCGATGGCTTGCTCAACATCATCTCCAGCTTCCACGATGTTCACGAATGAACCGCCGCTTGCACCACTGACCTGTCGAAAGACGTTTACTGAGTCGCTAGGAAGCCCTAGTCCGATGATGTGAAATTCTACATCGATGCCAATTTCCTTTATTGCTTCTATACAGGGTTGGAAACCATCGATGCCGTTGAAGGGAGGTGACGAACTCATGTCCATGCCGTCGCTGATGAGGAAGAACAACCAGTCAACGCTGTCTTTGCTCAGTTCCCTCGCCTCTTCAACCAAGAATTCCCAAAGATAAGTTCCACCATAGGGGTTTGGAAAATCTATTTTCATCAAGTCATCATGACTTCGAAATTCAAGCGGAGCAAGAACCTTTGAACGCCCACGGCTGTTAATGGTCGATACTTTCGTCTGGCGGTCTTTGAATGTTGGAACGAGGTTTTCCCACATGGCTTGGGCGACACGACTTTTCTTGACTTTGCCACTAAATCCGACAGCCCGCATAAAACTGCGAAACATCGACGGACGGACGTTTGCAAAATTATCGTCCATCTCACCGTTAATTCGTTCATTCATTGAACCCGAAGTATCCACGTAAATCGCAATTTTCACCACATTGATGCCTCCCTGTTCACCCTTACAGCCACGGATGTATCATTTAACAGTATCACGATAAAGCCCGAAGAATTATTCGTGGATGCAATACTTAGATACTGTACCACCTCGTCTACCCTTCATGGTGGAGCCACAACTTAGCCCCGATGGGAAATCGGAATGGACCGGTTCTGAATGGGTTCCAGTCGGCACTCAAGCACAACACGTCTCCGGCGCCCATGTGTACACACAACAGAAAATTGTTGACAGCGTCATCATGGGCAATCTCACTTCACAAACGATTGTTCAGAACAGTCCGGAAGACCTTGCTAAAGCAATGGTCCTCGCTTTAGAACAAATCGGTTTTGTTGGGAACATCCAATCTTCAAACCCTTCTCAGCAACAAATGGCGAGCGTCAAAAACCTTCTCAAATCAAGCGATAAGTTGGCGTCGCAAGGCGTTCAAATCCAAGGCTCTACAGATCTTAAACTCGGAAACGCAGCGCGGCTCACCGGTCGCTTCCAAGCAGCTATGGAGTACTATGAACGAGCCCTTGAAACATTCCGTTCTGAAAGAAACAAAAGCGGCGAGGCTGATGCGCTCATCAACATTGGATACGTCGCACTCAACCAGGGCGATCTTGCTCAAGCCTATTCAGACTTTAGAAACGCACGAGGTATGAAGAACGAAATTAAGGAGCCAAACGGTGAAGCGGATGTCATTTTGGCTATGGCAAATCTCGCACTTGTCGGGAACGAATTCGGTCAAGCGCAACACTTGTTCACTGAAGCGCTGAACATCAAAGAAGAGTACAGCGACGAGAACGGAATTGCCATCGCTTTAATCGGATTAGGAAATATTTTGGAAACTAAAAAGGATTACCAAGCCGCTCAATTGCATTATCGCCAAGGACTCATCATCAAAAGAAAACAGAAGGATTTGGAAGGAGAAGCAATCATCCTATCGAACCTCGCAACCATCGCGGAACACCTTGGTAATCCGAGCGATGCGCAGCGCCTAACCAGTCAAAGCATCGCCATCAAGAGAGAAATTGGCGACCGCCGCGGCGAGGCATATTCGCATGTCCAACTCGCTTCGCAAGCCAAACAAAGAGGCGATTTGGTCGAAGCCGAACGCCTTTACACTATGGCCTTGAAAATGAAAAGAAAACTTTCTGATTTACGCGGACAGTCCGATACACTGAATCTTCTTGGCGTGTTCTATGAAGAACAAGACCGTTTCGAAGAAGCCGAGCAATACTTCACCGATTCCTTGAGAATTATGAAGCAACTTGGCGACCGCCAAGGTGAGGCAATTGCCTTGTTCAACATCGGCAATACAAACCTCTATCGGAATAAATTAGATGCTGCTCAGGACCAATTTGAGCGGAGTTTACGCATGGCAAAGACCGTGAACGACCATGAAGGTGCATCGGACGCCTTGGTACAGTTAGCAGCAATTGCGGAACAACGGCAAAACATACCTTTGCGCCAAAACCTGTTGAAGGATGCAGCTAACATGCTGCGTTCAAACAATCTACCCGTGACTGGGTGGTTGCTTGAAAACGGTTTCTAATCGGTAAATAGGAGCACTATTCCTGCTGAATCCTTATGCTTTCATCCTTCATGCAACCATCATGGAGAGCACAGTAAGCACGGATGCTCCCGTAGCAACTTCCGCCCGTATCGAGTCGTTGGATATTCTGCGTGGAATTGCTTTACTCGGGGTACTTCTCCTCAATATTCTCGGCTTTGGTATGGCATCAGCGGGGTATTTTCATCCACTGGTCGGACTCGGAAAGAACCCGGAATTGAATTATGCAATTTGGGGCATCATGAACCTGTTTTTTGAAGGCTCAATGCGCGGGCTGTTCTCCTTGCTGTTTGGGGCTGGAATCGTCATGTTCGCCACTGGCTTTGGCACCCGATCAGGTCGAGAGAAGGGCGCTTGGCTGCACTACAAGAGAACCTTCTTCCTCCTGTTGTTTGGAATGTTCGATTCTTTTGTTTTGCTTTGGACTGGAGATATTCTCATTCTCTACGCTATGGCCGGAGCACTGCTTTATCCGTTACGAAATGCTCGACCAAAGACATTGCTGATTCTTTCAACTACGGTCTTGCTCTGCACCTCAATCCTCTTTGCTGTTTCTGGAATCCTTGTCGAAGAAGGCCGTGAGGCGGCTACAATGATTGATGCAGACCCGTCCGCAGAGTACTCGAGTGATGAGTGGGAACTTGCTGCATTGTGGACCAATTCCGAGAACCAGTTCACATTCAACGAATCAGCAATGGAGGAAGAACTGGATATTCGACGAGGTTCATACTTGGAAATCGCCAGTTACAGCGGAGAAAAGGTAATTCAAAGTTTACTTTTCTTTACGCCCGTATTCATGCTATGGGATTGCGTTGGCATGATGCTGCTTGGCATGGGCCTGTATCGGCTTGGCGTTCTCTCAGCCAAACGTTCCACGAAAAATTACCTGCAACTTGCCGTTGGCGGGTTTGCCTTTGGCTTGGTAATCAACGGTTACGAATTGTTCCGAGCCATTGATTCCGATTTTGATGCAATTGTCGTATCAGGATATTTTCAAGGAACCTATCAAATTGGACGTGTAGCGATGTCGATGGGTTGGCTCGGACTGATTATGTTGTTTTGTCAAGTCGAGGTTTGGGCGGGGATGAAAAAACGGTTTGCGGCGGTAGGTCGTATGGCACTGAGCAACTATTTACTCCACTCGCTGATTTGCTTGGTTGTGTTTACTGGTGCTGGGCTTGGACTCATTGGCGCGTTTGAGCGATGGGAACTCTATGTGATTGTGCTGGCCATTTGGGCCTTTCAATTGATGTTGAGCCCATGGTGGCTCAACCGTTATTCATTCGGGCCGGCGGAATGGCTTTGGCGCAGTCTTACTTACGGGTCGATTCAAAAATGGCGAGTAAAGGACGTTGCAGTCAAGAAAACAGAGCTCGATTGATGTCCTCACGAGTGACAGGGCAGAATTCACCGGGTTCTAAATTAAAATCAGAAAGCACCATGGCCTCGGTTGACAAACGGTGGAGGTATTGGACTTGATTCCCTAATGTCGTAAACATGCGGCGTATCTGTCGCTTTTTCCCTTCATCGATGGTTAGAATCGCACAACGATCGTTTTCCAAATAAACATGGGCACCGCGGGTGCGAAACTCTTCCATCGTTCCAAATTCCACAACCGATACATCAACGCCCTCCCGAATAGCATCGATATCTTGACGTGAAATTGGATGTTCGGTCTCCACGCGGTATGTTTTCTTGATGTGTCTGTTGGGGTCTGTGACGGCATGAACCATTTTCCCATCCGTCGTCACGAGAAGAAAACCCGTTGTATCTTCATCGAGACGTCCTACGGTGACAAGGGACTCAAACACTTTTGGTTCTACTGCATCACGAAACAATTCATAGACGGAAGTCTTGTTGAGTTCGCGCTCTTGAGAATTGAGGCGAGAACAAATGTATCCTTGTGGTTTATTGAGGAGGAAATAAAAATCTGTTACCGGGAGTTGCAATATTCGCCCCTGGTACTCAACAACACGCTTAGCAGGATTGAATTCGAAGGCGATGTTCTTGACGACCGACCCATTGACGGTGACATCGCCGTCCCAAATCGCCTGCTTTACATCTGCTTTCGAGGTGAAATCACCTGTTTTCGAAAGGAACTGATGAAGTCGAAGTTTCATTTTATTCCCTCAATTGTATGTGTAGGCCCAGTGCTCTTAGCAGTTCCTCTTGAATGATGGAGCATTGTCGCCAAAAAGTGGCCCCCGAAAGGCCACTGAGAAGTGGGCGATGCAGGATTCGAACCCGCGTCGACGGGTTCGAAGCCCGTCAGGATATCCAGGCTACCCTAATCGCCCTTGACCCACCCAGATGCCCCCCCTTCTTGAAGAAGGCGGATGGTTTGGCAAGGATATGGCCCGCTCACTCCCATGCATTCCGACGGGGTGTTCGGCCTGTTGCCGGGAGACGACTATGCCACTCACAAAGGCTGAGGCTTCGTTGCTCTCCCGACGTACTGGAATGACCGTTGAAGATTTCACATGGAAAAACAACGGTATTCTCACGCTTCTTAACGATGAAAACACACGCGCATGTGTATTCCTGCTGACCTCCTCATCAGATGTCAATGCGGAAGGGATGTGTTCGGTTTACGAAGTCCGACCCAAAGGTTGCCGGACCTACCCGAATGTCCTGAACCACAACGACGAGGCGATTCTCGACGAAGGGTGCCCTCATCGAGCCCAGTTCCCTGAACCAACCGAGGAAGACTCAATTGTTCTGCTCAATCTCGAGGAACAATTACTGCATGAAGAATAAGCCGACCTAAACTGGCATGAACATGTTCAACCCAGCGTTCCAACAGCCTCCATCCAGTTTGCTCAAAGCATGCTTCTAATTCGCTCCATTGTCCATGCAACAATTCGACTGTTGCGTCTTCTGGCAAGGCCTCTTCGGCATGTTCTCCAAACGGGTGAATAGGCACAATCAATACAAAATGAGCATCGGTTGCTGCAACAGAATAACAACTCTCCAAGACGGCGCGTATCAAAGCCGTTGGTTCAAGCGTTCCTTGCGAGTTTCTGCCGTAAGGAGGGTCGAGAACAAAACCGCTGATTCGGTGGATGATGTCCGACGGTAACACGTCCAAAAGGCGAGTTGCATCGCCAAGAAGCAGGGATGCGGTTGTTACGGGTGCAGCCCAATCCAGGTTTTTTTGAGCACCTTCAATCATTTCTGAATCAAGGTCAATGCCGTAGGCCTCTCTTCCTGAAACCGCTGCTTCAAGAATAAAACCACCGGTGCCGGTCATCAAATCAAGTGTGACGCCCTTTTGCAAGGGACCTGAGGCGAGATTGACTGCTAAACGGGCGAGCCTTGGGTCAAGACTCACCGGCTTGAAAAACGGGCGGTCCGTCGCACGTCGGGCAGAAATACCGTCGGAATCATCGCCCGTTCCAATCATCCAGCCGCATGCAACGATTCCTGCTTTCGCATCCAGCACCATACCCAAACGATGCTCCGGTTGCTCAAGATCAATTTTGTAGCCATGCGACGACAGCATACCGCCGATTTTCCGCATCAAGTCTCGAGCACTGACGCCTTCCATTTTCCCTTCATGCTTCCATGAACGAACAGCTACAGAGCCTGTGCGTGTATGCGTTTGAATGTAATCGCTCATTTGTTTAAGCAGTGAATCGATGGGCTGCTCTGTCGACCAAAGAACTGCATGCGAAAGCAGGGCTTGGCAACCGCTCGAACAATTCACAGCCTCAAGCATATGCTCGGGTGAGATCTCTCCCTCGAGTTGTATCAAACGACGCGCTGGCAGTCGCTTTACAACAGCCATAGGAAGAAGGGAGGAAATCTCTGCGCGTGCTAAGGCGGTGTGCCAGCCGCGTAAACTTGCAACATGACTCGCCATGGTGAGCGCTTGCACCTCGACTTCTTGACGGGTTCGGATGCCAATATACACATACTGTCAACTTATGTTCATACCATGGGCTGCAATCTGAAAGACCTGGCAACTGCAGAAAACATTGACCTAGCAAGCCTTTCTGGTCAAAGAGTCGGTATCGATGCTTTCCTTACGGCTTTCCAATTCCTAACAACGATGCGAGACCGCTCCCCTCAAGGAGATGGAGGGCCACTCAAAGCCGACAATGGGAAGGTCGTCTCCCATCTGATGGGTTTCCTCAACCGAACTGCAACATTGCTCAACCTTGGAATACGCCCAGTCTACATCTTTGATGGCGAATCTCCAGAATTGAAAGAAGGCGAGTTAGCAATCCGTAGAGCGCGTAAGGTTGAAGCTGAACGCATCCATAAGGAAGCGCTCGAAGTCGGAGATTTCGCCCTGGCTCAGAAAATGGCTCCACGCATCGTGCATTATTCTCAAGAAATGGTGGATGAAACAAAACAGTTGCTGGATTTACTCGGTGTGCCGTGGGTTGTCGCCAAGGCGGAAGGCGAAGGTCAAGCCGCAGTTATGGCTGCAAAGGGGCAACTCGATGTCGTTGCTACCCAAGACTGGGATGCATTGCTTTACGGAACTCCACGTCTGGTCCGGAACTTGATGAGCGACGGCTCCAAACAACATGGAAGAACGGTTCGAGCTCAGATGATACATTTGGAAGGGATGTTGCAATCAAACGACCTTTCTCGCTCTCAACTGATTGACCTTGCCATCATGATTGGAACCGACTTCCA
>Ga0102855_1000609_pt1 | contig 11341 bp, 9 predicted proteins | sample Colrivmet1370B02_FD_78450 | JGI IMG/M metagenome (GOLD analysis project Ga0102855, IMG submission 78450) | Estuarine microbial communities from the Columbia River estuary - metaG 1370B-02 | ecosystem: Environmental > Aquatic > Marine > Intertidal zone > Estuary | place: USA: Columbia River...
CAATTTTATCTCGTTATAATTCGTCTCACTAGCTTTCAAAGACAAGGTAATAGTATCACCATAATCACCTTCTAAACGGTCAAATAAAGCCATATCAAGAGAATCGATTAATCTTTTCATCTCAGTACTCGCTGTTTTATAGTTGTTTATTGCTGTAAAACTAAAACTATTATCAAATGGACCTTCAAAGTAATATAGCTCTTCATTAAAATCAAAGAAATATACCTCTTCTATTTCAGTTCCATTATTATAATCAAACGAAATAGTACCGCCCTCTTTAAATACCATACCATCAGAACCTTCAAAAGGTCTTGCAGAACAACCACTTAGTGTTACAACTAAACTTATTATAGCTATTAATATTGCTATTCTTTTCATATTTATCACTTCCTACCCGTATATTATAACAAAAAAAGCCTGTTTACACAGACTTTTTAATTATATTTTACTATTTAATTTAAGGATAGTATTCTTCATCTAGTTCTATGGATATTATTACTTTAGAGTTAGGCATGTACTCAATGACAACTTTAGAACCAACACCATACTTTCCAATATTGAAAAAAAACAAAATAGGACTTATTTTATTTAATTTGCTGTTTTTTTTATAAATTATTAATTTTTAGATAAAAAAAGGATTGCATTATGATGCAATCCTTTTGATTATTTTAAAACTGTTTCACAGCGTGGACAAAGTCCTTCTTTTGTTTCATCAACGACTTGCCAGCATCTATCACATGTTTCACCATCAGCTTTTTCAACATCTATTGAGAGATTATTAAATTCGTACTCACCTTTTCCTTCTTTCATTTCAAATTTAGAAACAATAAAGATTTGACCTAGGTTAGCATTTAAACTTTCAAGTAATTCCTTAACTTCGTTTTCTGGATAAAGTGTTAATTTAGCAGCAAAACTTTTTCCGATTACTTGTTTGTTTCTTGCTTCTTCTAGGGCTTTAAGGACGTTAGTACGAACATCCATAAATTTTTCATATTTTGTAATTAACTCATCATTACCAAGTTCTTGTGCAACAGGCATATTTTCTAAATACATGTTTTCTTCAGCTTTATGAGGCATATGAAGATATGCTTCATGAGTAGTATGAGGAATGAATGGAGTTAATAGTTTAAGTAGTGTCATTGTTGTATCATAAAGAACTGTTTGAATACTTCTTCTTGAATGATCATCAGCTTTTGTAATATATAATACATCTTTTGTGAAATCAAGGTAGAACGCGCTTAACTCACGTGTTACAAAATTAGTGATTTCTCTATAAACTGCATCAAATTCAAAGTGATCATAACTATTTGTACAATCTTTTACTAATTTATTTAATTTTAATGCTACATATTTATCTACTTCATTTAAGTCTTCGAAAGCTACTCTATCAGTATTATGATTAAAATCATCTAAGTTCCCAAGCATAAATCTTATTGTATTACGGATTTTACGGTATGATTCAGAAACTTGTTTCATCATATCGTTGCTTATTCTTACATCACTTTGGTAATCAACACTTGCTACCCATAATCGTAAGATATCAGCACCCATTTGTCTAATGATTTTTAATGGATCCATAGCGTTACCAATTGATTTAGACATTTTTTTACCATTACCGTCTAATACAAAACCATGTGTTAAACATGTTTTGTATGGGCTTTTACCCATTCTAGCTACACCAGTTGATAAACTACTATTAAACCATCCACGGTATTGATCACTACCTTCTAAATATAAATCACTTGGATAAGGAAGACCAAAGTCTTTCATTCCTCCGTGATGAGAAGTTCCACTATCAAACCATACATCTAAAATATCAGTTTCTTTTCTAAAGTTTCCATTTGGACTAGCAGGATTAGTATATCCTTTTGGCATTAATTCACTTGTTTCCATAGTGTACCAAGCATTTGAACCGTGTTCTGAAAATACGTCAGCTACGTGGTTTATTACTTCTTTATCTAAGATTTCAGTATCATCTTCGTTATAAAATACAGGAATTGGTACTCCCCAAGTTCTTTGTCTTGAGATACACCAAGCTTTTCTGTCTTTTACCATGTTTGTCATACGTAATTCTCCCCACTTAGGGTACCAATTAATATTATTAATCTCTTCGATCATTTTATCTTTTAAACTTTCGATAGAAGCAAACCACTGCGGTGTTGCTCTAAAGATGACAGGTTTTCTAGTACGCCAATCATGAGGATAACTATGAGTAATCCATACTAATTTAAGCAAATGACCCATTTCATCTAAATCAAGGCAAACATTTTTACCACATTCATCAATGAATTGTCCTTCATACTGAACAGCTTCTTTAGTCATTACACCTTTTCCATCAACTGGGCAAAGTGTTTCTAAACCATAAACTTGTCCGATCATAAAGTCATCTTCACCATGTCCTGGAGCTGTATGAACTAATCCAGTTCCACCCTCAACACTAACGTGATGACCTAGTACTACTGGTGATACTCTATCATATAAAGGATGTTTGTAACTCATTCCTTCTAAGTCTCTACCTTTAAATTCTTTTACTAATTCTACTTTTTCCCACTCGAATAAAGCAGCAAGTTCATTTATTAATTCACTAGCTACTAAATAGTTCTTTTCACCGTTTACTTTAATTAATGAATAAAGAATTTGTTCACCAACTGCAATTGCAAGGTTAGCTGGAATTGTCCAAGCTGTAGTTGTCCAGATTAAGTATTGGAAATCAACATCGATTTTACCTAATTTTTCAACTGCGTCCATAGCAACATAGATTGATGCACTTTTTTTATCGTGATATTCAATTTCAGCTTCAGCAAGTGCTGTTTCACTTGAAGGAGACCAGAAAACTGGTTTTAAACCTTTGAAGATTAAACCTTTTTCTACCATATCAGCAAATACTCTGATTTGTGATCCTTCATATTTTGGTTGAAGTGTTACATATGGATTATCCCACTCACCAAGAATACCAAGACGTTTAAATTGTTCTTTTTGTTTCTCTACTTGCTCTTTAGCATATTCTTCACATAATAATCTAAAATCTACTTTAGTCATTAAGTTTCTTTTAATTTTTTTCTTTTTAACAAGAGCCGTCTCAATAGGAAGCCCATGAGTATCCCATCCTGGTACATATCTTGTATAAAAGCCTTGCATGCTTTTATATCTCAAAACAAAATCTTTTAGTGTTTTGTTTAAAGCATGTCCAATATGGATATCACCATTTGCATATGGTGGCCCATCATGTAATACATATTCCGTATTACCTTCATTTTTCTTTAATCTAAGATTATATAAATCTTGATTATCCCATTCTTCTTGCATTTTAGGTTCATTTTGACCTAAGTTTCCTCTCATTGGAAATGCCGTTTTAGGCATATGCAGTGTTGATTTGTAGTCGTTTGCCATAATAATCACTCCTTTTATAATAAAAAAATCGCCCTTAAATAAAGGACGAATGAAATATCCGCGGTACCACCTTGGTTCTAGTTTCCTAGCGCTTAAGCTCTTTAACGCAGAGATACGTAAAATCCTACATATCGGATTTTAACTCATAGGTGATATATTATGTACGCTTTATCCAAGTTTTCAGCTTATCTTGGTCTCTTATAATAAAGGTAATACACAATACGTGTCCTCGTCTTCGATTTATACTAACTAATTTTAACAAAAAATATCTAAAAAACAACCTTTTTAAACATATTTTCCGTATTTTACGATTATTTTACCTTTTCTTGACTTTTTAGACGTGTCAATAATAATAAAACGACCATGTTTTCTTATTGATATGATATCATTATCCCTGATAATCTTAACAGCTTTAGTCTCGGTGAGGTGATTTACCTTAATGAGATCTCTTTTAAGCATTTCTAAACTCTGATTTCTACTGATTCTAGCTATTTTACTAACAATGCTGTCGAGTCTCATAGAGTCTACAGTAAAATCTAGTTCTTCTAGATCTTTTTCACTTTTAATATCACTTGATTCAATCTCTTCTAAAGTAATTGAAACATTACTGATTTCAGTAAACTCAGTTAATATGAAATCTTTAATCTCTTTTGTTATAAAGAATACACCTTGTTTAGGTAAAATATCGCCTATAGCGCTTTTTTCTATTGATAATGATAATAGAGTACCTAATATATTTTGGTGAGATAGTGCTAAGTATTTTGGATTATAACTAATTTTGATACATGAAATATCAAAATTATCATTTGAATTTATGCTTGCACGCTTTAGTTCAGCGCCCTCATAACCTCCAAACAAACTAAAATCTACTTTCTTTCGAAGTAGATTTTTTAATATTGCCTGTTGATTTAAATCTAAGAATTTAGTAGTAACTACTTGATCTTGATTTAAATATCCTTTTACTTTATCGATAAATTCCATTATAAGCTATTGATTACTTGACCTAAAGCGCTTAATCCAAATTGGTAAAGCATCAGACCGATGATAGGTGTTAAATCCATCATCCCAATAACAATTAACCCTCTAAATATACGTAAATATGGATCAGTAACAGAAGATACAAATCCGTAAAACTTACTTCTTCTTAGTTCAGGAATCCAGCTCATTAAAATATAAGCTATCATAATGTAATAGTAAGCTGTTAATGCGTAATATAGTACTAATAGTAAAGTTTGCATATAAAACTACTCCTTATACTCCTCCACAAACTTACGAAGTGACCCATCTTTAAAGTCTTCTTTGCTTGCGAATAAGAATATTTTATCTTTTATCATTTCGATTTCTCCATCGATTGCGTATGTTACTCCGCTTAAGAAAGTAATTATCTTATTAGATTCTTCATCTCTATATTCTTCGAAGTTAACAATAATTGGTGTTCTTTGTAATAACTTATCAGAAAGTTTAAAGACATTAATATCTTTTTCCATCATGATAAATTGTACACGATCGATAGCACCTTTTTTTCTTCCCATACTTACACCTCTTTCTTAAATAATACACTACCTAGTCTTAAAAATGTTGAATCATGCTTTAAGGCTATAAGGTAATCATTACTCATTCCAATTGATAAATCACTAATATTTAAATTAGTTACATCATTAACATACTTCGTTAAATCATTTAATTTTTGGAATTGATTACTTATTTCTTCTTCATTACTAGTATAACTTGCCATACCCATAAATCCAATGATATTAATATTTTCATACGAAGAAATTGCTTCTAAAAACGGAATAACCTCATTGATTTCTAGGCCATGTTTCGTTTCTTCATTACTTATGTTAACTTGTATAAAACACTTTAAAGGAGATGTTCTTCGTTTGTTAACTTCTTCAGCTAGTTTAATATTATCTAGTGAATGGAGATAACTAACAAGGTTAATCACTTTTTTTACTTTTTTTGTCTGAAGTGTACCGATTAAATGCCATGTAATATCTAAATCTTCTAAATTTGATGATTTTTCTAAAAGAAGCTCTACTCGGTTTTCACCAAAATGTGTGATACCTTCACTAAAAAGCTCTCTCATTTCTTCACTATTAAAGTATTTAGTTGCGGCTACAACTGTTACTTCATTATTTTCTAACTCTTTTAAGACTTCTTTCACGAAGAATTTCATTTTTTCCTACTTGAATAAGTAAAGATACTAGTTATTAGAAAACCTAGTCCAACGAGGATAATAAGCCATATATCCTTTAAATCTTTTGCTAAAACAAGAGTTAGTACAATTACTAGCATTACTGCTAGATAAATCAATAAAAATCGTTTATTCATTAAATCACCTCTATTAAAAAAGCACCGAAGTGCTTATTTAAACCTAGATTTTAACCAAGAAGGGATAGCACTTTTCGAATCATCCTCGATTTCAGGAGCTACTTCTGGTTCGCTAGCTTCAACAGCTGCAGCTTCTTTTTTCTTTCTTCTTGCTTTCTTTTTACTTTTTTTACTTGGTTTTTCATCATCTTCAAAATCTTCGACAGGTGAAACACCGATGTTTTCTAAACTAACACTGCGGTTTTCATCAAATCCAGCAGCGATTACTGTTACTATAATTTCATCTTTAATATCTTGATTAATAGTTGTTCCATAAATAATGTTAATTTCAGTAGAACTAGCATTTTGAATTGCTTCAACAGCTTCATTTACTTCCCAAAGGGCTATATTAACACCACTTGATATATTTACAATTGCATCAGTAGCACCATCAATATTTGCATCAAGTAATGGACTATGTATTGCTTTTCTTGTTGCTTCAATAGCACGATCTTCACCACTAGCAATACCAATACCCATTAATGCAGTACCTTTGTCTTTCATAACAGTTTTAACGTCAGCAAAATCTACGTTTATTAGTCCAGGTACAGTAATTATCTCTGCAATCCCTTGAACCCCTTGACGTAGTACATTGTCTGCTTCTCTAAATGCTTCTAACATTGATGTAGAACGATCAACAACATAAAGTAAACGATCATTTGGTACAACGATTAAAGTATCAACATAAGGTTTTAATGCATCTAAACCTTCAAGTGCAGTAGCTACTCTTCTTCTACCTTCAAAACTGAATGGTTTTGTTACGATACCAATTGTTAAGCAACCTAGTTCTCTCGCAACTCTTGCGATTACAGGAGCAGCTCCTGTACCAGTTCCTCCACCCATACCAGCAGTAATAAATACCATGTCAGCATCAGTTAGTAATTCACGTAACTCATCTTCACTTTCAATTGCAGCTCTTCTTCCAATATCTGGATCTGCCCCTGCTCCAAGTCCTCTAGTAAGCATCTTACCAATTTGGATTCTTGTATCAGCTCTTGATAGTCTTAATACTTGTGCATCTGTGTTTATAGCTACGAATTCAACACCTTGAACTTCATTTTCAATCATGCGGTTCACTGCGTTTCCTCCGCCACCCCCAACTCCGATTACTTTAATTGCAGGTTTTTGATTAAAATTATCTATTGATTCAAACATATATATATACCTCCAATTACTTATTATCTAAATTATAACATTTTTAGTTATTAAAATAAATATTATTTTTTATAAAAAATGGCTTACTAATAGTATTTCTTGAAAAACTCATTTCTAAAATCTTGTAACCTATCATTTTTTATTGCTTCTCTAATATTCATTGTTAAATTTTTTAAGAAATATAAATTATGATAACTTACTAATCTTGGTCCTAATTGTTCCTCTGCTTTGAAGAGATGTCTGATATAACTTTTTGTGTAAGTATTACAAACTTTACAATCACAATTTGGATCAAGTTTTGTCATGTCTTTTTCGAACTGTTTATTCTTAATTACGATACGTCCAATACTAGTCATTGCAGACCCATGTCTTGCAAGACGAGTTGGGTTAACACAGTCGAACATATCGATACCTCTAATGACACCTTCGATGATATCATCAGGTGTCCCTACACCCATCAAATACCTTGGTTTATCCTTTGGCATTACATTTTTAAGGTGGTCAAGCACTTTGTACTGTTCTTCTTTGCTCTCTCCAACACTCAGTCCACCAATACTGTAACCTGGGAAATCCATCTTTATTAGTTCCTCTGCGCACATTTTACGCAAATCTTCGAAAGGTCCACCTTGTACAATTCCAAAAAGAGCCTGGTCATGGGGTCTCTTGTGTTCTTTTTTTCCTCTTTGAGCCCATCTAAGTGTTCTTTCAACGCTTTTTTTCATATACTCGTAAGACTCATCAAACGGTGGACATTCATCAAAACTCATGATGATATCAGCACCTAAATTATTCTGAATTTTGATTGAATCTTCAGGACTCATAAACAGTTTTTCACCACTTTTATGATGCCTAAATTCAACACCTTCTTCAGTTATTTTTCTTATATCTGAAAGACTAAAAACTTGGAATCCACCACTATCAGTTAATAGTGCTCCATCCCACTTCATAAACCCTCTAATTCCACCATGATCTTTCACGATTTCATCACCAGGTTGCAACCATAAATGGTATGTATTTCCTAAAATAAGACCATCACTTACTTCTTCTATTTCTGAAGGTTCTAATGTTTTTACTGTAGCTTTTGTTCCTACAGGCATAAAGATTGGAGTTTCAAAACTTCCATGTGGAGTATGTAATATTCCGTATCTTGCTCCTGTTTGTTTGCATTCATGTATTAATTCATATTTTATAGCCATATTATCACCAAATTCATTATATTCTAATCTTTGTTTTATTACTACCTTTAAAGCATATTTCTTTTTGCATTACTTACCATTAATTTAATTCGATTCATCTGATTGATTTCAGTTGCGCTTGTATCGTAATCAATTGCTACAATATTACTTTGTGGGTATGTTTCTTTGATTTTTTTGATCATACCTTTTCCAGCGATATGATTTGGTAAACAACCAAATGGTTGTGTACAGACAATATTAGGACTTCCGACATGGATTAATTCAATCATTTCAGCTGTTAAAAGCCAGCCTTCTCCAACATGCATTCCTCTATTAATATAATCTTTTGCTAAATTTCTAAGCTCATAATAATGAATTGGAACTCTAAATCCATATTTTTTTAATTGTTTACGCACTTTATTTCTTCTAAATTCTATAAAACGGATTAGGATTTTATAAAAGTATTTTATTTTTTTATTTCCACCATATTTTTCGATATCATGAGCGGAACTATCAAATGTGTACAAGAAGAAATCCATTATATTTGGAGTAATTACAGCGCAACCTTCATTTCGTAATATCTCTTCTAAACCATTGTTTCCAAGTGGTGAATATTTGACATATATTTCACCAACAATACCAACTGTTGGTTTTACAATTGTTTTATCAACAGTGACTTCACTAAATCGTTTTATGATTTTACCAAATAATTTTTTTGGATGATAAAAGATTTTATGATCAGGATAATAGAAATACTCGTTTAGAATGTTGTTTACTTCTTGGTACGCTATTTCTGTATCCCCCTTATTTTTTTCATATGGGATTACTTCGTTATAAAGCTGCATCATCACATCACCTAAGATGAGTGAAGTAATTAGTTTTAATAAAATACTTCTATTCACTCTAAAACCAGGGTTTTTCTCTAAACTTCCTGCATTAACACTAATGACAGGAATATATCCGTATCCAGCTTTTTTAAAGGCTTTTCTGATTAAGTTGATGTAGTTACTGGCGCGACATCCACCACCTGTTTGTGTCATCATTAATGCCACTTTGTTAACATCGTAACCACCATTTTTAATCGCATCAATAAATTGTCCGATTACAAGCATAGCGGGAACACATATATCATTATGTGAATATTTCATTCCTTCATGAATCACATCAAAACTGTTATTACCAAGGATTTCTGCATGATAGCCTTCACTTTTTAAAATATGACAAAAATACTCAAAATGGTAGGGAGCCATTGATGGGATTAATATCGTGTATTCATCTTTCATTTCTTCTGTGAAGATAACTCTGTCATCTTCATATAGTAATGTAGCCATTAATTTGCTCCTTTCATTGTTGAAAGTAAGCTTCTAATTCTGATGTTTGCTGTTCCTAAGTTGTTTACTTCATCAATTTTTATTTGTGTATATAGTTTATTCTCTTTTTCTAGAATGCTTCTTACCTCATCTGTAGTAATCGCATCTAGTCCACAACCAAATGATACCAATTGAATCAAATTGGCATGTTCTATTGTACTGATGAATTTTGCACTATCATATAATCTTGTATGATATGTCCATTGATTTAACACATTAACCTTATCTTGATCAGCAAAGGTATTTAGACTGTCTTCACTTACTACAACAACGTCTAAACTTTGTAATAATTTAGGAATACCATGATTTATTTCTGGATCTATATGATATGGTCTACCCGCTAATAGAATAATATTTTTATCATGTTCTTTTGCATATTCAAGTGCTTCTTTACCTTTATCTAAAACGTCTAAACGGAAGTTAACATATTCTTCTAATGCGTTGTCAAAAGCATTGGATACTTCTTTATTTGATACTTGCAGTTTGTTTGCTGTATCAGTAAATGCTTTGATAAAGAACTTCTTTTTATTTAGACTTAAATATGGATTGATATATGTATCAAGATTAAGATTTTCCATATTTGAACCAATTACTTCTGGGTAAAATGCAACTACAGGGCAATTGAATTCATTATCTCGGTAGTCTTTTTCAATAAAGTTGAATGGAATATTTGGATAAAATAGGAAATCAATGTCCTTTTTGATTAAGTTCTCAATATGTCCATGAGCTATTTTAGCTGGATAACATACTGTATCACTAGGCATTGAATCTTGACCCAATTCGTAGATTTCTTTTGTCGAGCGGTCGCTATATGTTATTTTATATCCAAGTGAATTGAAGAATGTATACCAAAATGGTATGTTTTCATACATATTTAATACAAGAGGAATTCCAATTGTGCCTTTGTAGTCTTTGTTTTCATCAGATTGATAACTTAGAACCTTATCATATTTATATAAGTATAAGTTAGGTAAGTTTTCTTTTGTACTAACAATCCCTGCACCCTTGTCACAACGGTTTCCAGATATATATTTTTTAGTGTTAAATATATTTATTGTTAGTGGGCAATAATTACTGCATTTTTTACAGGTAGCAAGTGTTGTTTTATATGTAAAATTCATTAATTCTTCTTTTGAAAGCATTGTTGAAGTATCTTTACTGTTTTCTTTTGCGATTAATGCTGCCCCAAATGCTCCCATCAGCCCTGCGATATTAGGTCTGATAACTTCTAATCCAATTTCTTGTTCAAACGCTCTTAAAACAGCGTTGTTATAGAAAGTACCACCTTGAACTATAATTTTTGTTCCTAGTTCTTTTCTAACATCAACTGCGCGAATTACTTTGTATAACGCATTTTTTACAACACTATAAGCAAGACCAGCTGATATATCTACTGTGCTAGCTGCTTCTGCTTGTGCTTGTTTGACACCACTGTTCATAAATACAGTACATCTACTACCTAAATCCACTGGATTTTTCGCTTCTAATGCAAGTGTCGCAAAATCCGCTATTTCATATCCAAGACTTGTACTAAATGTTTCTAAGAAGGAACCACAGCCACTACTACAAGCTTCATTTAAGATGATTGATGTGATTACATCGTTTTCTATTTTGAAACATTTCATGTCTTGCCCACCAATATCAATAATAAATTCAACATCTTCTTTAAAATATCTGGCAGCTGTATAATGACATATTGTTTCTACTTCACTTTGATCTAAATTGAATGCATATTTGATTAATTGCTCTCCATATCCAGTTGATAGGGAGCTTTTTATAATTGTTTTATCATTTTTTAATTCATACAATTCGAATAATGCTTTTTTAACGATATCAACTGGATTTCCTTTATTATGTGAGTAAAAATAATAGAGAATCTCA
>Ga0102855_1000619_pt1 | contig 11200 bp, 12 predicted proteins | sample Colrivmet1370B02_FD_78450 | JGI IMG/M metagenome (GOLD analysis project Ga0102855, IMG submission 78450) | Estuarine microbial communities from the Columbia River estuary - metaG 1370B-02 | ecosystem: Environmental > Aquatic > Marine > Intertidal zone > Estuary | place: USA: Columbia River...
CAAGAATAAAGAGTTGAGCTTGCCATCAAATATTTCTAAATTTATATATTTACTAAATATACCTTGTTAAAATGAACAACACAGATAGGGCATCGATATTTATTGTGTCACTGTTTTATGTCGTGACTCTAGCCAGCGGATATATAATTCACTCTAATCATTTGATTGGCAATAAAAATCAGGTGGAGCGACTGGTACTTACTATTAACAGTTCTAAGGTCAATTCAAACGAAAACAGTATCGTTGTTTATGAAGATAGAGGAGCCTCTCAACCCACTAAAAAAGTTTATGAAGCGGGATCCGTAGTATCCGTTTCCTCAATATATGAACAAAAAGGGTATAAGTTGGATCACATCACAGAGTTTCTTGAAAAAGTGATGGGTCAAGAGGTAATCGTTACCCGAATATGGTTTTCAAAATCCAATTAATTGGGATATTTTTTGCAAAATATTATTGTTTACTCTATCATCGTTTTTTTGATCTTTCTATTGTATAAGGCGATCAAAGACCTAAAAAAATAAATTTCTTTTCAGGCAAAAAATCCCAAAGGATTTGAAACTCCCTATCTTTGAAAAAAATTGAGTTGAAAAAGAAAAAGCCAGATCAGGTTGTTTGGGACCAAGAACAAGAGGACTATATTGCCCGCTTGCTCCCCTATGCTGCTCAGGCCAACGGACCCGTCATCAAGATTCCTAACGTAGATGCTTTCAAACAGAAAGGAGTTGAAAAAGTATCTAAACAGTTGCAAACAGAACTGGAAGAGTTGCAAAACAAAATCAAAAATTTTGTAAAATCTGCCAGTGACACTCAAAAAGTATATACCGCTAAGTTTAAATTCGAGCCTTTGGTTGGAGAGGTATATTTTCTGTACCAAGGAGAGAAGGAAGAGTACCTTTCGCTGATCCCTCCAAATCAATGGAAAAAGAAGTTTCTTGGAGCTTTCCGACTCAGCTCAGAATACAAGTGGGAACAAGTGGAATGATAGGCTAACGAAAGTTCTGAGTACCAAAGCCCATGCCCTTTTCATCAAAATAAAGACCCACCCCAAAATGGGTAAAATCCCCTAAAATATTTTTGTAATGAGGGGGACTGTTTTTCCAACCCGAGACCATACATCTGGCCAAACTTTCTGGAGATCGCGTATCTCCACATCCCTTCACATTTTCAAACCATGGTGTTTGAGCAATATTTTCGGCTATACCCGTAAACCTATTGCCTTTTCTCACCCAAACCTTTAGTTTATATTTTTCGGCACGTTCCACAGGATTGCGTCCTAAGTGATCCACATGGGCATAAAAATCGTGTTTGACCATGTTCTCACTATGTAACTGAGCCAAATCCATCAGAGAATCCAGACGTATCAGTTTGGACAAGCCTTTTTCAATTCTCAAAGCATTGGTTTTTTCAAAAATCATTTGCCGCATCTGTTCGACGTCTTCTTGGGCAAAAACAGAGGTTAGGCTAAATAGGGTCCATAAGCTTGCTAAAAATAATCGGATGCTATGTTTTCTCATAGTCTCAAAAATAACAATTATCATGAGGAATGCCTACTTTTGTGAACTATGGGTATGGAAGAAACACCAAGACAAAAGAAAGTCGCCACCGCTATTCAGCAGGAAATGGCTGCCATGCTTCAACAAGCCATTCGCAATCAAGGGGCCTCTAACCTAGTGCTTTCTATTACCAAGGTTAGTGTAACCGTTGACCTTTCCCTTGCCAAAGTTTACCTCAGCATTTTTCCCCAAGACAAAGCGGTGACTTATCTTAAAGGTATAAAAGAAAACAGCTTTCAGATCAGGCACGACATGTCCCAAAGAATGAAAAATCAATTGAGGCGCATGCCTGAATTTTCCTTCTATATCGATGATTCTTTGGATTATGTAGATCGTATCGAAAAAGCCCTCAATCAGCCCGAAAATCCTATTGATGATACCCAAAGTTTGCCCAAAAGACAAAAAAAGTAAATCATGCAGGTAGTGTTCAAAATCGCTTGGCGTTATTTTTTTTCGAAAAGTGGACAAACCGTAATCAATAGGATCAATCGAATTGCTTTATTGGTAATTGTCGTTGCAACAGCTGCTTTAATGATTGTCCTCAGTGCTTTTGCTGGACTAAAAGATTTTGGCTTGTCTTTCTCCAATATTTTTGATCCTGACTATCGGGTAACCGCAAGGCAAGGTAAAACCATTAGTTTTGATAGTACCTGCATAGCACGATTGAAGCAGGTAGACGGTATTGTGGCCTTCAGCCCCATTTTAGAGGAAAAAGTTTTTCTTTCCTTTAAGGAAAAAAATCAAGTAGCCTACCTCAAAGGTGTAGGGATCGATTATCTTTCAGTCATTCCCGCCGATTCGCTTGTAGCCGTTGGAGAGTGGCTCATCCCTGATACTGATGCCATTGTTGCGGGCTACGGTATCGGAGCTGGAATGGATTTGGGCGTTTATGACTACAGTTCTTTTCTCAACATCAGTATTCCACGTAAAAACACAAAAAGTGGCCTGAGACAAAATCCATTTTATACCCAACAGGCCGTCACTATTGGTTTGTATCAAATCAGTGAAGACATTGATAAAAAATACATTTTTAGCAACTTGGATTTTGCCCGTAATTTGTTGCAGTACCCTCCAAATACCTTTTCTTCTATAGAAATTAAGGTCTTATCAGAGGCCATTACCAAAGATTTAAAAAAGGAAATACAAAAAATTTTGGGAGAAGCCATAGAAATAAAAGACCGGGCTCAACTCAATACTGCCCTCTACAAAATGCTAAATACGGAGCATTTGGCCATTTATCTCATTTTTACACTGGTGCTTATCATCGCACTGTTCAATGTAGTAGGTGCTTTGGTGATGATGATTTTAGAAAAAAGACCTCAGATGACTATTCTTAAAGCCATGGGCATTTCACAACAAAATCTCCGCTATACTTTTTTTCTTCTGGGTATGCTCATCATCTTTTTTGGTGGGGGTATCGGGATAGTTTTGTCTTCTGTTGTAATCCTGATCCAACAGTGGATTCCTTTTATTTATGTCCCTGGAACAAGTTTACCCTATCCCGTCAAATGGGAGTTTGAAAATTTACTTTTGGTGATGGCCACCCTAATTGTGTTGGGGAGCATCGCCTCTGCTTGGGGAAGTGGAGGTATAAAACGATAAACTAAACCCAAGCGGGTTCTACTACCTCTTCCAAAACACGGTTCAGGGCTTCAAAGACCTCATTGGGGTCATTGGCAGTTACCATAGCAGTTCTATAAGGTTTGAAATTGGGAATGCCTTTAAAATAGTTGGTATAGTGACGTCGTGTTTCCAAAACGCCCAATACCTCACCCTTCCATGCAATGGACATTTCTAGATGGCGTTTGGCCACCGCCACTCTGTCTTTCAAGCTGGGAGGATCGCAGTGGGTTCCTTTTTCAAAATAGTATTTTACTTGATTAAAAAACCACGGATTTCCAATGCTTGCCCTACCAATCATTGCGCCATCCAAACCATAACGGTCACGCATTTCCACAGCGCGTTCAGGACTATCGACATCTCCATTTCCAAAAACAGGGATATGCATCCTCGAATTATTCTTTACGGCGGCAATGGGTTTCCAATCGGCCTCGCCTTTATACATTTGAGCCCTTGTTCGACCGTGAATGGAAATGGCTTTGGCTCCAGCGTCTTGCAGGCGCTCTGCTACCTCCACGATCTTGATGGAATCGTGGTCCCAACCCAAACGTGTTTTAATCGTCAAAGGCAAAGAAGTATATTTGGCCATTTCTGCTGTCAGTCTGACCATCAAGGGAATGTCTCTCAAAATTCCTGCTCCTGCTCCCTTACTCACTACTTTTTTGACAGGACAACCAAAGTTGATATCTATAATGTCAGGTTGGGAAGCCTCAACAATCTCAACCGATCGCAGCATGGATTCTAAATTGGCTCCAAAAATCTGAATGCCCACTGGGCGTTCTTTTTCGTAAATGTCTAATTTCTGAACACTTTTGGCAGCATGACGGATCAATCCCTCGCTAGAAATGAACTCAGTGTAAACCACATCGGCACCATTCTCTTTGCACAAGGCGCGGAAAGGTGGATCACTAACATCCTCCATGGGAGCCAGCAACAAAGGAAAATTTCCTACAGGTATGTCGCCAATTTTGACCAATTTGAATTTTTTACAAAAATAGCAAAATCCTTTGCCATATTAGTCTATTATTCTAAGTCAAAAGTCTTTAGGATGTTTTCAGTGAAATCCGTATCCCAAATTTCGGTTACTACTCCCTTGTTGAGATAATAAATTCTTGGGGGAGAATCTCCTATTAAATCGAAAAAGGTATTGACTTCGATAAAGGCATAGGGAAATGTGGATTGTGTTATGCTTTCAAAACCTTTAACAGTAGTAGAGCCCTCTTGATAGAAAAGGACATAAAGTTCTGGGAAATCTTGGAATTTTCTTTGAAGTTCGCCCAATGTTGTGGCAGTTTCTTGACAGTGTTCACAGTCCAAATTAAAAACAGCGATTAAATTTTCGCCTGCAGAAAGATCAGTCCTCCCCTTGTACTCAAAATGAGTAAAAGTGTCAAATGGGAAATCTTCATGATTGGGCATCGGCAAAAACAACCACATACTAAGAATGGTCGCTCCTGTGAAACCAAAAACAATCATTTTAGATATTTTTTGAGATTTCGCCGTTTTGAAAATCACAAAAGCCACCGCCAACATCACCAGATTCTTGAGAATGGACTGCTCGGGTGTCATGGAAATCATTTCTCCAAAACAGCCACAGTTTTCAGTATCTCCAATGGACCATAGATAAATCAAATGAACCGTAAAACCCCCCAATAGTAAAAAAGTGAATTGCATCAATTGTTTGATGAAAAAAGGGAAAAACATCAAAAGTCCTAGAGCAAATTCTAAGCCGATAAAAAAGCGTGCCATATAACCCGCAAAGGCTCTGTTGGGTGCTAAGCCCTGATCCATTAAAGTGATCTCAAAAAAACCTGGGCCTACAGCTTTGGTATAGGCGGAAAATATAAAAGTGATAGCCAATATTATTTGTAGTGCTCTGGATAGTGTTTTCATTTTTTTACAATTAGAATTTAAAAGTAACTTTTCTGAGGTAAACAAAAAAGCAAGCTTTCAAAATAAGTATCTTTGTTGGAGCAGAGGAAAATGCGCGGATGAAACACATTAGAAATTTTTGCATCATAGCCCATATCGATCATGGTAAAAGCACCCTTGCGGATCGCTTGCTGGATTATACGGGAGCTGTAACTTCTCGAGAAAAGCAAGAGCAGTTGCTTGACAATATGGATTTGGAACGAGAAAGAGGAATCACCATCAAATCGCACGCCATACAGATGGAATACGAGCATGAAGGTGCGCCATATATTTTCAATCTCATTGACACCCCAGGTCATGTGGATTTTTCATATGAGGTATCCCGGTCTATTGCTGCCTGCGAGGGCGCACTCTTGATTGTTGATGCTGCCCAAAGCATTCAGGCACAAACCATTTCCAACCTCTACCTTGCCCTAGAAAACGATCTAGAAATTATTCCTGTTCTCAATAAAGTAGATCTTCCCTCTGCCAATCCAGAAGAGGTAACCGATGATATTGTGGATCTTTTGGGGTGTAAGCCCGAAGAAGTTATCCCTGCCTCTGCCAAAACAGGATTAGGAATTCAAGATATTATAACCGCCATCATTGAGCGTATTCCTTCTCCAAAAGGAAAAGTAAAAGCTCCGCTACAAGCGTTGATTTTTGACTCGGTCTACAATCCTTTTCGAGGGATAGAAACCTATTTCAAAATCATAAATGGTGAAATCAAGAAGGGACAAAAAATACAATTTATTGCTACGGGTAAAACTTATTTTGCCGACGAGATAGGAATCCTTAAACTAAAACAGGAGCCTAAAAAGTCAATCACTGCTGGAGATGTAGGTTACCTCATTACTGGAATCAAAGAAGCCAAAGAGGTAAAGGTCGGAGACACCCTAACGGGAGCTGACAACCCAACTCAAGAGATGATCGAAGGATTTGAAGAAGTCAAACCCATGGTTTTTGCAGGAATTTATCCTGTAGATACTGAGGATTATGAAGAGTTACGGGCCAGTATGGAAAAGCTTCAGTTGAATGACGCTTCTCTTGTTTTTGTTCCTGAAAGTTCAGCCGCTCTAGGCTTTGGTTTCCGTTGTGGATTTTTGGGAATGTTGCATTTGGAAATCATTCAAGAAAGGCTGGAGCGCGAGTTCAACATGACGGTGATTACCACGGTTCCCAACGTGTCTTATCATGCCTATTCCAAGAAAGATCCTGATGAAATTGTAATGGTCAATAATCCATCTGATTTACCCGACCCTTCTTTCTTAGATCGTGTAGAAGAACCCTATATTAAGGCCTCCATTATAACAAAATCAGATTTTGTCGGTAACGTAATGTCACTTTGCATAGAAAAACGAGGGGTCATTACCAACCAAACCTATCTGACCACGGAAAGGGTGGAATTAAACTTTGATATGCCCTTGGCGGAGATTGTTTTTGATTTTTACGACCGCTTGAAAACTGTTTCTAAAGGTTATGCTTCTTTTGATTATTCACCCATTGGAATGCGTCCTTCAAAATTAGTAAAAGTTGATATACTGCTCAATGCCAACCCTGTAGATGCCCTTTCGGCGCTGATTCATGCCGATAATGCATACCACATTGGAAAAAAAATGTGTGAAAAGCTAAGAGAATTAATCCCCAGGCAGCAGTTTGACATTCCCATCCAAGCTGCTATTGGCGCTAAGATTATTTCCCGAGAAACCATTAAAGCGTTACGTAAAGATGTTACCGCCAAGTGTTATGGAGGAGACATTACCCGTAAACGAAAGCTACTCGAAAAACAGAAAAAAGGAAAAAAGAAAATGCGTCAAGTCGGTAGTGTAGAAATCCCCCAACAAGCTTTTATGGCCGTCTTAAAGCTGAATGATTAATGTCTTAAAATTGATTTTAAACTTTATTAATCTACTCATTATTGATTCTATTTGGAGTGTCTTTTATCCGTCCCGCCTGCCCAATTTTAGATTAACTGGTCAACTTCGACTAAATCACTGAGGTCTATTGCCTAAAAAGAAATTCCGGAAAGTAGCTGTAATGGAAAGTACTACTTGATGCAGCAACTTCAGGAAAATAATACGGCAAGCACTAAAAATTTAATTCCCCAAACTAAATGGGAAATACAACTCCTAGCACTCCATAAACCATTGTATTATCAAGAATTATTTAATCTTCTTTCTTTTCTTTCCGATACACCTCCACCAACACAAAAAACTCCCTCATTTAGAGCTTGACCCAATTTCGCTAATACATTTAAAAAAATCATTCAACACGAGAAAGAAAAGGGTAAAACTATTCTAGTCAAATCACATATTATTAGTTTTATTGAGGAAATTTCGGATGATGTGCTTTTTTTACTGGAAGTTCAATATTTTTTCAAGAAAAGATTAATGACGTGAAATCTAAAACAGTAAAAAGAGAAAAATCAGACAATTTTATTACTGATTTTGAAAGGGCAATTATAAATATCTTAAAACATAAAAATGATTAAAATATTAAGTTATTGTTTTTATGATATAACACGTGGTTATTGGATTAGTATATATTTATCCTTTAATTAATTTCTAGGTTTTGGATTATTATTTTTAACTAATGATATTTCAAGTGCGATAATAACTTTAATGAATTTGGCCTATCCCATGCAGTTGAGTGGGAGACTTGGGACCCTCTTATTGGTCTTACTTATCTGGGGCAATCTTCCACTCTGTCTTGGGGATGGCAAAGCCGATACCAAGTTCGAACTGAAAAATGATAATGGCTATCGATTAGGTAACTCGTTTCAAGCACAAGCTTGGGGGCCTATAAAGTTTTCACAGAAATGGAGTTTGGCGACCAGTCTTAAATACATCAAGCATTTAAAAATAAAAGGGCAATACGATGCTCTTAATCCTATGATGATACCTTTATTTAATGCCGCTAATTCAGGTGGAAATCAATTGAACCTCGGTTTTAGCACCAACTTCTATTTTCCTAAGGGTACTCTTAAAAACTTTCGTTTGGGTGCAAGTTGTGAAGTTCTCTTTTTCCAAGATATAAATGGAGTTCAAATGACAAGCAAAAATCTTTAAACCATTGGAGTCCAATATAGCTTCAAAACCAGGGAGAAAAAAGAAGAATAAAGCACTGATTCCCATATAACCTTTTCAAATAATAATCTAATCTTCATTTGTAAAGGTGATTTTGATCTAATTCTTCAAAAAGATAACTTAGCGGAAAATCTAAGTCATGGATCGTATTACCTTTTTTATCTTTTTCACTTCCCTACTCAGTTTACAGTGTGATCATCTGGCAACAAAAGATGCCAAGAAACCGAATATTATAATTTTATTAGCTGACGATATGGGCTATGGAGATTTTGAGAAAATTGGAGGGGCAACGGAAACCCCTAATTTGAATCGACTGGCTGATGAAGGGGTTTTTTTTAGTAATTTTTATGCAGCAGGACCCAATTGCTCACCCTCAAGAGCTGGACTCATGACAGGCAAAAGTCCTGCCAAAGTTGGCATGTTCAGTTACAGGCCTCCCAATCACCCTCTTCACTTGCCGGATGAAGAAGTGACCCTTGCAGAATTGTTAAAAAATGAAGGTTATCAGACCGCTCATATCGGAAAGTGGCATTTGGGTGAATTGGCTCAAAATTCAAAACTCAATCATCCGCAACCCTACGAGCAAGGTTTTGATTATTCCCTTGGAACCGAAAACAATGCTCAACCGTCTCATCTCAATCCCAATAACTTTGTTCGCAATGGAAAAACACTCGGGGTGGTAAAGGGTTATTCCTGCCAAATTGTAGCCAAAGAATGTATGGATTGGCTTAATCAAAAAAATAACGATCCCTTCTTTTTATTTGTAGCATTTCATGAACCTCACGCAAAAGTGGCCTCCCCACCCGAAATGGTTGGAAAATATGCTGATCAGTCACAAAAAGATGCTGAATATTTAGCAAATATTGACCATTTGGATATGGCCATTGGGCGGATTTTGGATTATTTAGAAGAAAATGATTTGATGGACAATACACTCATCATCTTTAGTTCAGACAATGGCTCATATCGTTTAGCCTCCAACGCAGGGTTAAGGGCCGTAAAAAGTTACTTGTATGACGGGGGAATCCGAGTTCCTGGTATAGTAAAGTGGCCCAAAATTAAAACGAATAAAAAAGTCATTCATAGTCCAACAGGTTTAGTTGATGTAGTACCTACGCTATGTGACATCATTGGTATTGATCCTCCAAACGGACTAGATGGAACGAGTCTTTTACCCCTTTTGGAAGGAAGGCCTTTCCAACGCCAGCAGCCACTCTACTGGTTCTTTTACCGAACCCAGCCAGAAATTGCCATGCGTATAGGGGACCACATGATCTTAGGTTTTGATAGGAATGATACTCTCCCAAGGCCACACCAATTTTCTCAGGATGACTATAGCTATATCAAAAATATTAGACTTCAAGATTACGAGCTATACGACTTAAGTCAGGACTTCTCTGAAAAAAATAATATTTTTAAGACCCACCCCAAAAAAGATTCCTTAAAAATAATTCTCGACCATCAATTGAAAGAAATCAGAGACAACCGCTATCCCTGGAGAAATTTGCCTTTAAATTTGGAAAAAAGGAGAATAAAAACCGACTGGGTAAAATATTAATTAGTTTCTTTTATTAGATCGTTTTAACTCAATCTAACTGGCTGGAAAAAATGATCTATGTCTATTTATAAAAAAATTTGGTCGATGAAAATTGAATTTCTATATTAAGGGAATGAGTACAATAGCGTTCAAAAAAATAATGGTGGGCTTTGCTTTCTCACCCAACCTGAAAGCCAATATTTATGAAGCTTTGAGGATGGCTGATTATTTTAGAGGAGAATTGGTGTTTGTTCACGTAGGAATAAAAACACCTGAAAAAGATTCTCTTTTTAACCAAATTGTCGCCTCTAGCCCTATTCAATCTCAAAAAATTTCCGTCCATTGGAGAGTTGGAGATCCCATAAAAACACTCATTCAGGCGAGTAAAGATTTCTGTGTAGACTTGATTCTTCTAGGCGCATTAAAAAGAGAAAATGTCCTTAAATTTTACTTGGGATCCATCGCTAGAAAAATTACCCGTAAAGCCAAATGCTCTGTTCTCCTATTGATTAAGCCGTCCGTTGAAAGGCAACCATGTCAGCACATTGTCGTCAATGGATTTGACAGCCCTCAAACCAAGCTAACTATTGAAGCCGCTTTTATGGTTGCAAATGCTTTGGGAGCCAAAAAAATATCGCTGGTAGAAGAAATAAGACGATCAAAGGTTGCTGTAGCCGTTGACGATGACAGAAGTTTGAGACGAGCAACCCTACGAAAAGAAAAATTAAGAAGACAAGAACAAACAAGGGTAAAAGACGTGGTTCAAAAACTTCCTACTGTATTAACGGCAGATATCAATTGGACCACCCAAAGCATTTTTGGAAAACGGGGATACTCCATTGGACACTTTGCCAAAGTAGTTCGAGCAGACTTATTGGTGATGAATGCACAAGAAAACCTGAGCTTTATCGACCGTTTTGTTACGCGAGATATTGAACACATTTTAGCGGAACTCCCCACCGATGTTTTAATCATAAACTTAAAAGGAAATGAATAAATCCAATCCTTTTAAGCAATTTTTAGGGGACTTGCCCAAGAATATTTTTTCCGGTTTTGTCGTTTCACTCATCGCTTTGCCTCTGGGTCTTGGGTTGGCAATTGCGTCCGAGGCACCTCCCATCGCAGGAATTATTGCGGCCATTGCTGGAGGTGTTGTGGTTTCAATCCTGGGCGGGTCAAACCTAACCATTACAGGGCCTGGTAATGGATTGGTCATCGTAATTCTCTCAGCGATTGTTGGAATGGGAGAAGGGGATTTATATCAGGGCTATTTGTTCACTTTAGCCGCCATCATACTATCGGGTTTACTGCTTTTTATTTTCGGTTTTTTTCGGCTGGGTGCATTGAGCGAATTTTTTCCTTCTACAGCACTTCAAGGGATGTTAGCCGCCATTGGCGTGGGTATTTTAGCCAAACAGTTTCACGTTATGCTTGGATTTACCAATGTTAAAGGTAACACCATCAATCAATTGATTTTAATTCCCAATTCCATA